>ERZ1673747.483-NODE-483-length-59187-cov-7.348897_pt1 | contig 59187 bp, 97 predicted proteins | sample MGYA00580220_ERZ1673747 | MGnify/ENA primary metagenome ERZ1673747 (study PRJEB41218, sample SAMN15661769) | gut metagenome | host: Homo sapiens | place: Canada: London | collected 2015-08-20/2019-03-30 | study: EMG produced TPA metagenomics assembly of...
GCGGTATCGATCCTTATTCTGGATTGTTAGATATGGCTCTAGAATTAGGATTCGTGGTAAAACCTAAAAATGGTTGGTATGCTCGTGAATTTCTTGACGAAGAAACCGGCGAGATGATTCGCGAAGAAAAATCTTGGCGTGCAAAAGATACCAACTGCACTACATTCTGGGGTCCTTTATTTAAGCATCAACCATTCCGTGATGCTATTAAGCGTGCTTATCAGTTAGGTGCTATTGATAGTAATGAAATTGTTGAAGCTGAAGTTGATGAATTAATTAACTCAAAGGTTGAAAAATTTAAATCTCCAGAAAGTAAAAGTAAATCAGCTGCTGATTTAGAAACTGACCTCGAGCAGTTAAGTGATATGGAAGAATTTAATGAATAAAGATGATTTAGACTTAGATCTAGAAATTATCGATGAATCCCCCTCTTCGGAGGGGGAAGAAGAAAGAAAAGAACGTCTTTTTAATGAGTCTCTTAAGATAATTAAATCTGCCATGGAAAATGTTATCCAGGAGATTGTCATTAAACTAGAAGATGGTTCTACACACATTGTGTATGTGACAAAATTAAATTGGGTTGATGGAAAGGTTGTAATGGACTTTGCTGTTCTTGACCAAGAAAGAAAAGCTGAGTTAGCTCCTCATGTAGAAAAATGTATTACAATGCAACTACAAGATGCATTTAATAAAAGGTCAAAGAAAAAGTTTAAATTCTTTTAAGGAGTAAGTGTGGTAGAAATTATTCTTTCTCATCTTATATTTGATCAAGCTTATTTTTCAAAAGTTTGGCCATATATGGATTCAGAATATTTTGAAAGTGGTCCAGCTAAAAATACATTCAAATTAATTAAATCTCATGTCAACGAGTATCATAGCGTTCCATCTATTAATGCGTTAAATGTTGCATTAGAAAATAGTTCATTTACTGAAACAGAATATTCTGGTGTAAAAACACTTATTTCAAAACTGGCTGATTCTCCGGAAGACCACAGCTGGTTAGTAAAAGAAACAGAAAAATATGTTCAGCAAAGGGCGATGTTTAATGCTACGTCTAAAATAATCGAAATTCAAACTAATGCTGAGCTTCCTCCGGAAAAACGAAATAAGAAAATGCCGGATGTTGGTGCTATTCCTGACATCATGCGACAAGCATTATCAATTTCATTTGATAGCTACGTTGGCCATGATTGGATGGATGACTATGAAGCACGTTGGCTATCTTATATGAATAAAGCTCGTAAGGTTCCATTTAAACTCAGAATTCTAAACAAAATTACTAAAGGCGGAGCTGAAACTGGAACACTGAACGTTTTAATGGCTGGCGTTAACGTTGGTAAATCATTAGGATTGTGTTCATTAGCAGCAGATTATTTACAGCTTGGTCATAACGTTCTTTATATCTCCATGGAAATGGCAGAAGAAGTCTGTGCTAAACGTATTGACGCTAATATGCTCGATGTTTCTCTTGATGACATTGATGATGGGCATATTTCTTACGCTGAGTATAAAGGAAAAATGGAAAAATGGCGTGAGAAATCTACTCTTGGTCGTTTAATCGTTAAACAGTACCCTACTGGTGGAGCAGATGCTAACACATTCAGGTCTCTCTTGAATGAATTGAAGCTCAAAAAGAATTTTGTTCCAACAATCATTATTGTCGACTATCTAGGTATTTGTAAATCTTGCCGCATTAGAGTTTATTCAGAAAATAGTTACACAACTGTTAAAGCTATTGCAGAGGAATTGCGTGCTCTTGCTGTTGAAACCGAAACTGTTCTTTGGACTGCAGCACAGGTTGGTAAACAAGCTTGGGATTCTTCTGATGTTAACATGAGTGATATCGCAGAATCTGCTGGTCTTCCAGCGACAGCCGATTTTATGCTTGCGGTCATTGAAACCGAGGAGTTGGCAGCTGCTGAACAACAACTTATTAAGCAAATCAAATCACGATATGGTGATAAGAATAAGTGGAATAAGTTTTTGATGGGTGTTCAAAAAGGAAATCAAAAATGGGTAGAAATTGAACAAGATTCTACTCCAACTGAAGTGAACGAAGTAGCAGGTTCACAGCAGATTCAGGCTGAACAGAATCGCTATCAAAGAAACGAATCCGCTCGAGCTCAGTTAGATGCTTTGGCAAATGAATTAAAATTTTAGTTTACAAGCTGACAAGACTATGGTATAGTAGTCTTGTTGGTTAAATGAGGAGATTGTTATGGAATTGGTAAAGGTAGTTTTTATGGGGTGGTTTAAGAATGAAAGCATGTTTACTAAAGAAATCACAATGATGAAAGATGACGTTCAATGGGCTACTACTCAATATGCTGAAGTTAATAAAGCATTAGTTAAAGCTTTCATTGATGACAAGAAAGTATGTGAAGTAGATTGCCGAGGATAATATGCATATTGTTTTATTTAAACCTACTCCGTATAACGTCAGGAAAAATACGCAATTCAAAGCGCTTATTGCGGATACATGGGAATTGGTGTTAGATATTCCAGCAGAAGAAAGTCCTCCATTTGGTCGAGTGGAATTTATTAAGTTTGTTGTACGTCCTACGAAGAGGCAGATTCGTCAGTGTAAAAGGCATTTTCGTAAAATCGTTAAGCTAGAGAAACAGTTTGTAACATGTGATTACGCAGAAGTTTTAAAATAGCTGTTTACTTTTGTTGGAAATTGAGATACTATATAAACATAAACTACTGAGGAGATTATCATGAAAAAATTTATTTTTGCTACAATTTTTACTTTGGCTTCTTGTGCTGCTCAGCCTGCTATGGCAGGATATGATAAAGATTTGTGTGAATGGTCTATGACTGCAGATCAGACTGAAGTTGAAACTCAAATTGAAGCGGATATTATGAATATCGTTGAGCGCGATCGTCCTGAAATGAAAGCTGAAGTACAAAAACAGCTTAAGTCTGGTGGTGTAATGCAGTATAATTATGTTCTGTATTGCGATAAAAACTTTAATAACAAAAATATCGTAACCGAAATCACAGGCGAATAATATGATTTATTATATGCACAAAAATCCACCGTTTAAATACGGTAAATTTCCTGATGCACAATGTTATAATATAACACCTGATGAAAATAACCGTGGATATCTTATTGGCACAATTTTTGTAATTGTTAAAGATAACGAAATCGTTGCCTGGGCAGATTTTAAAGGTACAACATATGATGTTAATCCGGTGCCTTTCACATATTACAATTTAATGGATTTGGCATACGATTATAATTGGTTTAATCATGACACTTTGGCTCATATTGAAGGTGTAGGATTTGATATTTCATATTCGGAATACACTTTAAGCCCTATGAGTCGAGCGCATAAAGAACCTGAATATTTTTCATTTAGGAAACGTGTAAACTTTAAACGCAGCACAGAGTATGTCGGTGGAATCTTTGTTAAAGATAATCGAATTATTCGTATTAATTATCCTTTGAGCGTTAGTCAAAAAGATATTGATGTTGATTTAGATTTCACTGAAAATAATATTAATAATATTGCTTCTGTGTATTTTGGTATCGATCACAAAATTGTAATATGTGGATATGAATTACCGTTTGAAGAACAGCCTAAAGTAAAAGTTTCTATTGACGATCAAATTTTTAATGCTTTTATGAATAAAGGTTAATATGTATAGTTCTGAATTTTCATATTTAAAAATGGAAAAAATTTCATACGATTTTATAGATGAAAAGGTTTATTACAGTTTCCATGAACCGCGTTTTAATAGTGAGGTTGGGTTTATTGTAGTAAAAGACAATTTCATTTTAAAGATATATTCGGCATTAAAGGATTTTCACTATGAAAATATTAACCTAAAATTTGATAAAGAAAACGTTCGTAATTGTGCAGTAACAATTACAGGAAATAAAGGTACGTGTGTTATGCTATCTGATGAAATTAATGATTTGCTAAATGATGCAGAAAATATTACTGCGCCATCTATTGATGACCAAATTTTTAATGCTTTTATGAATAGAGGTTAATATGAAAACATATAAAGAATTTATCAAAGAAGATATGGTCGCTGGAGATTCAGGTGGTAGTCCTGAAAATATCTCTACTGGAACAACGTCAGGCGCTGTAGTAAATAAAGGTCCTGAACAGATTCCTAAAAAGAAAAAAGAGGAATCTAAAGAAAAAGAAGAGTAAAAATGTCATCAATACCTTGGATTGATAATGAGTTTGCATACCGTGCATTAGCTCATTTACCTAAATTCACACAAGTAAATAATAGTTCAACTTTTAAATTACGGTTTAGATGTCCTGTTTGTGGAGATTCAAAAACCGACCAGAATAAAGCTCGTGGATGGTATTATGGTGATAATAATGAAGGAAATATTCATTGTTATAACTGTAACTATCATGCACCAATCGGAATATATTTAAAGGAGTTTGAACCTGATTTATATCGTGAGTATATCTTTGAAATAAGAAAAGAAAAAGGTAAAAGTCGTCCAGTAGAAAAACCTAAAGAACTTCCTAAACAACCCGAAAAGAAAATAATTAAATCTCTTCCGTCATGTGTTAGATTAGATAAACTGGCGGAAGACCATCCAATTATAAAATATGTAAAAGCTCGTTGTATTCCAAAGGATAAATGGAAATATCTTTGGTTTACAACCGAATGGCCTAAATTAGTTAATAGCATAGCACCGGGAACATACAAAAAGGAAATTTCTGAGCCTCGTCTTGTTATTCCAATTTATAATGCTAATGGAAAAGCTGAGTCTTTTCAAGGACGTGCATTAAAGAAAGATGCTCCTCAAAAATATATCACCATTAAAGCTTATCCTGAGGCAACAAAAATTTACGGTGTTGAACGAGTTAAAGATGGTGATGTATATGTTCTAGAAGGACCTATAGATTCACTTTTTATTGAAAATGGTATAGCTATTACGGGTGGTCAATTAGACCTAGAAGTTGTTCCATTTAAAGATAGACGAGTGTGGGTTTTAGATAATGAACCTCGTCACCCTGACACTATCAAACGAATGACTAAATTAGTTGATGCAGGAGAAAGGGTTATGTTTTGGGATAAATCTCCCTGGAAATCAAAAGATGTCAATGATATGATTAGAAAGGAAGGTGCAACCCCTGAACAAATTATGAAATATATGAAAAATAATATTGCCCAGGGGTTGATGGCTAAAATGCGGCTATCTAAATATGCTAAGATTTAAATTAACCCAACTAAAGCAAATGCTAAATCTACGAATGTATCAAGAGTAACTACTGGAATATTAATACCATGTGCAATTGCAACAGGTGATAAAATAAAGTTCCAGAGTAAAATTCCTACCATAGCAGAAATAGTAAAAGCTATACGTTTTTTATTACCTTTTATGGCATTAACAAGTGCCATTAATTTTTGTACCATATGTCCTCCTTATTGCTTTATATATTTATTGTATAATTAATCTACTAACCCATGAATTGAAAGGAAAAATAATGGCTTACTTTAATGAATGTGCTCATTTGATCGAAGGTGTTGATAAAGCAAATCGTGCATATGCTGAGAATATTATGCACAATATTGACCCACTGCAGGTTATGCTTGACATGCAGCGGCATTTACAGATTCGTTTGGCTAATGATAAACCAGAAACAAATCGTCATCCTGATTCACTTGAAACTGCAGGAGAAGTTCTTGCTTGGTTGCGAAACCAAGACGATTATATCGCAGATGAAACTCGCGAGCTATATACTTCTCTTGGTGGTATGAGTAATGGTGAAAAAGAAGCTTCTGCTGTATGGAAACCTTGGAAGAAACGTTATTCTGAAATGCAATCCAAGAAAATTCAAGATTTATCTCCTGAAGATCAGCTTGAAATTAAATTTGAACTGATTGACCAATTTCACTTTTTCATGAATAAATTTATTGCTCTTGGAATGTCAGCTGAAGAAATCTTTAAACTTTATTATCTGAAAAATGCTGAAAATTTCGCTCGTCAAGACCGAGGCTATTAATAGCTCGTTTAAATAAACGACGACTTAAAAGCCGCGAGAATTTATTATAAATAATCATGTAATTTAAATAAAAGGAGAATTACATGGCTAGTACTCGCGGTTATGTTAATATCAAAACATTTGAGCAGAAATTAGATGGAAATAAGAAAATTGAAGGAAAGGAAATTTCCGTAGCTTTCCCTCTTTATTCTGACGTTCACAAAATTTCTGGTGCACATTACCAGACATTCCCTTCAGAAAAAGCAGCATATTCTACAGTATATGAAGAAAATCAACGTACTGAATGGATTGCTGCAAATGAAGATTTGTGGAAAGTAACTGGTGAATAAATTCAAGGACTCCTTCGGGAGTCCTTTTTTCATTTAAATGGTTTACTTTCCAAAATGAGTATGGTATAATAGAATTATCTTATAGAGGAGAGCGCTATGTTAAATCGTTGGATTAAACCAAATGAAGATTTAGATATTATCATTTCACGACATGTAATGAAGAAATATGAACTACAGCCATGGTCTACAGAAGTTGTTGTGCATTCATTTATGATGTACGCAGATGGTTCTGTTGAATTTAATGCAGAGATTAGGTATGATTATGGTGAGAAGCAAGTCGAATTCAAAAGAGGCTTTTTGTAATGTTTATCTTTAATTGGTTTAAAAATTTCTTTACAGATTTTTTCTCTACAACTCCGGGAGAAGGTGTAGTTCCTATTTCAAATGACTATCTTCCTTTAACTGTAGTTGAATATGTTTATATGGGAGATGGAACAGTAGAAGCAGTTACTATGACTTATGAAGAAGCCCAAGAATATTATAAAAATCCTTGGCGCTGGTCAGTACCTACTACATCATCTAATGCACAGAATACACAGTCTAGTTCTGATTCATATGACACCAATGTTCCTGTTCATGTATGGGCAGGTGATTCATGTGGAAGTTCTTGTGATTCTAGTTGTTCATCTACATCTTGTGATTGAGGAAAATTATGGAAGCGATTTTGTTTGAAATGTATATTAGCAGTAATAGCATGTCGTTTGCTAAAGATGTTCCAATTACTGTAGCCGTAGTGATTGATAAGGGTTATTGTAACCCAATGTATCTCGTAGAAAATTTCGTTTCAATGCCAGTTCCAGAAGATGTTGAAATAAAACTTAAAAAGATCGGAATTATTGAAACTGTGCCAAATAGTCCGTTTAGAGCAATTGAAGCATTTACTAAATCCGAATACATTAATGTTAGCGCAGAACAATATAATGGTAATCCTTTATCTTTTTATTCGTACGATTCAGTATATAACTGGAAAATAGATAAAGGAAATAAATTTATAATTGCGAGTGAAGATGCTTTATCATACTTTATTTATTATGTATGGAATAATTTAAATCCAAAATTGCTAAAAATTCATGAATTTGACGATGCTCCTACTATTGTTTTAGGTAAAACAAATGAAAGTTCTGAAGAAAATGCTTGAATGGTTCAATAGACCAAACTCAATGTATATTGATGATGGTTGGGTTGAACAGGCAAATAAAGAAATGCAGAACGAATCGGAAGAATGGATGAAATCAATGATTAGTGCTGAGAAAGAAAAGAAATTAGAACGCTCAGCGCTTAAATTGATGAGAGACATCTATGGTGATAAATCATGACTAAAGATATGACGTTAGAAGAGGCAAAGGCTAAAGCAAATGAAGCCTTGGATTTGCTTCTTAAAATTGGCAGTAAAATGATGGAAGAAAATGAGAAATATATCCAGGAAAACAAAATTCCTGACGGTCCATTAGTAGGCAAAAGGAAATCACATGATTGAAGTAGCAAAATTATATTCAATAGAATTTATGTCTAAAGAAGGTAAATCAGTAAATACACTTGATAAAAAATGCTCGTTAATTATTCCTTTAGCAGAAAATCCGGATATTTTAATTAAAGATATAAAAGAAAGAAAATATCCAGAAAATGTTATTCTAATTATAAAGCATACTGAAGATATTTTGCAGAATACAGATTCACCATTTTCTTCTTCTGAAGCTTTAACTATTAAAGGCTATAAAAGAGCTCATGAATATGGTCTTTTTGACATGTTTGAAGACGATAAAGTTAAATTAGCGAGTCAACCTTCTAAAAGTAAAACATTCATTATTGAAGATATTAAAGATATAAATGCATTTGTTAGGATGGTCTGGGCTCATTTTGATGTTGGACTACGCTGGAGAATGTCCGAAGAAGAAAGAAAGATTATTGAAGCTAATCGTCAATTTGGTTTTTATCGCTAGGAATTAATATGGATTTATTTGAGATGTTAGAAGATAATCATTCTACGAATATCCAGAATGATTCTAGTGATTATAAGAAAGAGTACCGTATAGTATTACAGAATTATGGAATTGAAGCCCCAGATGCTCTTCTAGAAGAACTAGCTTCATACCATCTTGACCCTCCGCCTTGGGCTCCCTGGGCAAAATAATTCAAAAAGTTGTTTACTTTCCTTTCTAACGATGATATGATAGCTTCTGAAGTATACGGAGGCTATCATGATTATTAATCCTGCAGATGTTGAACAGTTATCTATAAAAGCTGAAAGCGTTGATTTTCAATATGATATGTATAAAAAGGTCTGTGAAAAATTTACTGATTTTGAGCAGTCTGTTCTTTGGCAATGTATGGAAGCAAAAAAGAATGAAGCTCTTCATCGGCAGTTGAATAAAATCGTTAAAAAGCATTTAACTAAATCACCTTATCAATTATATCGTGGTATATCAAAATCGACAAAAGAACTTATTAAAGATTTGCAAGTTGGAGAAGTGTTTTCAACGAACAGGGTAGATTCATTTACTACTAGTTTGCATACAGCGTGTTCTTTTTCTTATGCTGAATATTTCACTGAAATAGTACTTCGCTTAAAAACTGATAAAGCTTTTAATTATTCTGACCATATCAGCGATATTATACTTTCTTCTCCTAATACTGAGTTTAAGTACACGTATGAAGATACTGATGGGTTAGATTCAGAAAGAACTGATAACTTAATGATGATTGTACATGAACAAGAATGGATGATTCCAATTGGAAAGTATAGAATAACTTCTATTTCAAAAGAAAAATTACACGATTCATTTGGAACATTTAAAGTTTATGATATTGAGGTAGTTGAATGAAATACTCAGTAATGCAACTAAAAGATTTTAAAATAAAATCAATGGATGCATCGGTGCGTGCTTCTATTCGTGAAGAATTGCTTTCTGAAGGGTTTAATTTATCTGAAATTGAACTTTTAATTCATTGTATTACTAATAAGCCAGATGACCATACTTGGTTAAATGAAATAATCAAATCTCGTTTGGTTCCAAACGATAAACCTCTTTGGAGAGGTGTTCCAGCTGAGACTAAGCAAGTATTAAATCAAGGAATTGATATTATTACATTTGATAAAGTAGTATCAGCTTCATATGATAAAAATATAGCTCTACATTTTGCTTCCGGTTTAGAGTATAACACACAAGTTATTTTTGAATTCAAAGCTCCTATGGTATTCAATTTCCAGGAGTATGCTATAAAAGCTCTACGCTGCAAAGAATATAATCCAAACTTTAAGTTTCCGGATAGCCATCGTTATCGTAATATGGAATTAGTTTCAGATGAACAAGAAGTAATGATACCAGCTGGAAGTGTATTTAGAATTGCAGATAGATATGAGTACAAAAAGTATTCAACATACACTATCTATACTCTTGATTTTGAAGGATTTAATCTATAATGGAAGGACTTAGATTCATTATACCATGAAATTTTTAAAGCATTTTTCATAAAATTGTTTACAAGTTAAAGTAAAAATGTTATAGTATAAGTAGTTAACCAGTCCGTGAGAAAAATATGAAACTGACTAATAATCAAATTCGTAAAATTAAACGTCGTCTAGAGCATACTCAGGCATCTGCTAAAAGACGTTCTAAAGATTTTAACTTAGACTTCAATTACATTAAGAACATTTTAGATCAGAAAGTTTGCGCTTACTCGGGAGAACCTTTTGATAATCGTATTGAAGGAGAGAAATTATCATTAGAACGTTTTGATAATAACGTTGGATACATTAAAGGGAATGTTATTGCAGTAAAGAAAAAGTATAATACATTTCGTTCTGATTATACTTTAGAAGAGTTGATTGAAAAGCGTGATTTATTTGCTTTGCGAATTGGTCGTTCATCTGCGAAAAAAGTTCATAAACTAAATTTAGATGAAAAGAAATGGGCTAAAATCAAAAAGACTTATAATCAAATTAAAGCTATACAGAAAAAACGTGAAAATCGAATTGAACACATTTCTCAGCTTTCTAAATCAAAACAAACTTCTGACGTTAAGCTAACGATTATAGCACTTAAAGCTCGTATTGATGGTTCTCGCATAGCAGAAGGCGCTGAAGTTGTTAAATTGAACGTTCTTCTTAAAGGCTCGGATTGGAAAACTGTGAAAAAGTTGTCAGAAGCAGAAATGCAATATGATATGTGTGATAAAATTATTCAAGGTGTAGAGCGGTATCAAAACTTGTCTTTTATTGATAAACTTAAACTGAAAAGAGGATACCCGCTAAATTGTTCAATTTTTAAACTTATCCGAGGATAATATGGTTTATGTATATGCGATAGTTTACCGAGACAAAGACGGATTTACGGCGCCAGTTCCGCTTGATGAACATCGTCCTGCTGTATTTTTTGAATGGAAGATTGCTGATAAAGTATTTACCACTCTTAAAGAGCAGTATCAACTAGCTTTAGGTAAGGGAATTCCAAGATTAGTTGAGACTCCACGTAAATTTTGGTTTAATAAAATAGAAGTTAAACATGTTAAGCCTGATGTAGACACACAAAGATTATATCAGCGAATTTTAGATACTGGGCGTATTGTTAGTATACCAATTGCAGGGAATTTACGATGACATTTGATGATTTGACCGAAGGCCAGAAAAATGCCTTTAACATTGTTATGAGGGCTATTAAAGAAAAGAAACATCATGTAACTATTAATGGACCTGCTGGTACTGGTAAGACTACTCTTACTAAGTTCATCATTGAAGCTTTAATATCTACGGGTGAAACTGGCATTATTTTAGCAGCTCCTACTCATGCAGCTAAAAAGATTCTTTCAAAACTATCAGGGAAAGAAGCGAGTACTATTCACAGTATTCTCAAAATTAACCCGGTAACATATGAAGAAAATGTCCTCTTTGAGCAGAAGGAAGTACCAGATTTAGCTAAATGCAGGGTATTAATCTGCGATGAAGTGTCAATGTATGATAGAAAGCTATTTAAAATTCTGCTTTCAACTATCCCGCCGTGGTGTACTATAATTGGAATAGGGGATAATAAGCAAATTAGACCTGTTGACCCAGGAGAAAATACTGCTTATATCAGTCCATTCTTTACACATAAAGATTTTTATCAGTGTGAACTCACTGAAGTTAAACGCAGTAATGCTCCTATTATTGATGTAGCTACTGACGTTCGTAACGGTAAGTGGATTTATGATAAAGTTGTTGACGGGCATGGAGTACGTGGATTTACTGGTGATACCGCTTTACGCGATTTTATGGTAAATTATTTTTCAATCGTAAAATCATTAGATGATTTGTTTGAAAATCGTGTGATGGCATTTACGAATAAATCTGTTGATAAGTTAAATAGCATTATTCGTAAAAAGATTTTTGAAACTGATAAAGATTTTATTGTCGGTGAAATTATTGTAATGCAGGAACCATTAATTAAAACATATAAAATTGATGGAAAGCCTGTATCAGAAATTATTTTTAATAATGGGCAATTAGTTCGTATTATAGAAGCAGAGTATACATCGACGTTTGTTAAAGCTCGTGGTGTTCCTGGAGAATACTTAATTCGTCATTGGGATTTAACAGTAGAAACTTACGGCGATGATGAATATTATCGTGAAAAGATTAAAATAATTTCATCTGATGAAGAGCTATATAAGTTTAACCTGTTTTTAGGTAAAACGGCAGAAACTTATAAAAATTGGAACAAAGGCGGAAAAGCTCCATGGAGTGATTTTTGGGATGCTAAATCACAGTTCAGTAAAGTGAAAGCACTTCCTGCATCAACATTCCATAAAGCTCAGGGTATGTCTGTAGACCGTGCTTTCATTTATACGCCTTGTATTCATTATGCAGATGCTGAATTGGCCCAACAACTTCTTTATGTTGGTGTCACCCGCGGTCGTTATGATGTGTTTTATGTGTGAGGCTATATGATTAACATCAATTCAAAATATTTAAATCGTCTAATAGATGGTATAAGGAAGCATACTAATAAGCAAGATAATCTCGATGTTATGGTAACAGGAGCTGAGCTCCTTCATAAGCTTTATCTTATAAGTGATACTATATTAGCAATTAAACGAATTGAAAAACAATCATATCACAGTAATACAGATACGGTAATTACACTAGATGAAAGTGTCTGTAAATTACTAATTAAATTTGAGGAAGCTATTCGTGGAAATAACTAAAGATCAGTTTTATCTTCTTCAGGATAAAGTTAGCGAAATTTATGAAATTGCTCATGGTAAAAATCGTGAAACTGTAAAAATTGAATCTAATAAGTTGATGCTTCAATTAGAAGAAATTGAACGAGATTTAATTGCGTTAGAATTCTTTTGCGGTGAAGTGAAAACTGTTACAATCAATGATTACGTTTTAGGCGAAATTAGCTATCTTTATGAGGCGATTATTAATGATTGAGTTGAGTTGGTACCAGTTTAAATCTCTTATGACAAATGTTAAAGCTGTCATTGAAGAAAATCCAGGTCCTGAAAATATTACTATTCGCGAAAAAGCTTCAAAGATAGTATACAGTCTTAAAGAGATACAAAAAGATATTGAATCTATGGCAAAATTTATTGATGAGCCTATTAATAAAGTTTATATTCAAGACTATACTGTAGGCCAAATTCGCGATTTAGCGAGGAAAGTTTAATGTTTGATTTTATTATAGATTTTGAAACAATGGGAAGCGGTGAAAAAGCAGCTGTTATTGATTTGGCTGTAATTGCTTTTGACCCTAATCCAGAAGTGGTTGAAACATTTGATGAATTAGTTTCACGTGGCATTAAAATCAAATTTGATTTAAAAAGCCAAAAAGGACATCGTCTTTTTACTAAAAGCACTATCGAATGGTGGAAAAATCAGTCTCCTGAAGCTCGAAAAAATATTGCACCATCCGATGAAGATGTAAGCACTATCGATGGTATTGCAAAATTTAATGATTACATCAATGCACATAATATCGATCCTTGGAAATCTCAAGGCTGGTGCCGTGGAATGTCGTTTGATTTTCCAATTTTAGTCGATCTCATTCGCGATATTCAACGTCTTAATGGCGTTTCCGAGAATGAGCTTGATACATTTAAGTTAGAACCATGTAAATTCTGGAATCAGCGTGATATTCGTACCAGAATTGAAGCACTTCTGCTTGTTCGTGATATGACCACGTGTCCTCTTCCAAAGGGAACTTTAGATGGATTCGTTGCACATGATTCTATTCATGACTGTGCGAAAGACATCCTGATGATGAAGTATGCTTTGCGATACGCTATGGGTCTTGAAGATGCTCCGTCAGAGGAAGATTGCGATCCTCTGTCTCTTCCAACAAAACGATAAAAAGTTGTTTACTTCCTCGGTTAGTTGTGGTATTATAACACCATAGCTACTGAGGATAATAAAATGAAAATTTATCGTGTTGAATCATCGTTTAGCGCATTAAATGATGATAGTGGTATAGTCAAAATTAGGCAAGAGTTATGCGTTCAATCAACTCCTTATCGTGGATTTGATTCTATGAAAACTCGAACTTGGCTAAAATTTTGCGGTATTAATTCATCGTCATTTCATCATCATAGCGATAATTATGAAAGCCATGAAAGTATTCCTATTCCACACGATGATAAGTTATTAGTTGAAAATGCTAATGATGTTATTAAAACTAAATGGAATAAAGATTATTCACGAATTGAAAATTATATTCCATTGTGGTTTATTGCATTATATCATTTTGCTTTCGCTAGTGAATATGATATGATGAGATGGTTTACTCGAGAAGAGCGTGAAGACTTAAAAGATCGTGGAATGTACATTGCGATTTATGAAGTGCCAGATGATCAAGTTATCATTGGCGGGCACCAAGTAATGTTCCGCAAATCACATGCCGAATTAAAAGGCTTTATTACTTTAGATTAAAGAGAAAATCATGATTAAAAATAATGCTGTTTATCAATTGAAAAAATTTGATGAAATTAAGAATTTTTCGGTACTGTCTAATACAGCTCATAATAAGTTTTGTGAACTTCTTGGTTTAACTGGCGGATATCCTTTTACTGTTATTAGTGTTAATAGCGGAATTCTTATCGGTATGATGTATATTGAAATTAGAAACTATTATGGAATGGTATCATCGCTTATTATTTATGAAAAAGATTTTAGTCTATTGACAGAAATTGAAAAACCTGAAGATCCAACTGATCTGCTGTGTAAGGCAGTTTATATTCGTCGTCCATTCGCGAATCCTGTGGGTGGATGGGTGACTGATCAGTGGATTGAAGATGGTGTTGAACTTCTGAACGTAGTTCATGCTGGAGAATACTCTGTAGTTCCTCGTAGCGCAGTGATTAATGTTCGTGTAAGCTAGTTTACAAACTCTTGGGACCAGAGTATAATGGTCCTGCGGAGTATAAATCTTAACAACAAAGAGAGAAAAATTATGATTACTATCGGTGAAATTAAGCGTGTATCGTCTGCATCTCGTTCTAAAGCTGCAGGTCGTCTAGTTGAAGTGGTAGGACTTCGTACTAATGGTACTGGTCGTGTTAAAGAAGTTAAAGTTCGAATCATTCCTGGTTCTGGAAAAACTGAAACTCAGTACGCTTACGTAAGTCCTAAATTTCTGGAAACTCGTGTTAGCTCTCATTTTGCTTCTGTTGAAGAAGTTGAATCCACTGAGTCTAATACACAATTTAAATGGGCGTTGTGTAAAGGCGTTGAATTTGTAACTGATGAAGAATTCGATTATATTGATGATTTCGCTGGTCCAAGTAAAACTGATAGGATGTGTGGCTTCATCACAGACCAATGGGTTGAAGATGGTGAAAAGCTCTACAATATCGTATTCTTAGGTGACTTCCGGGTTGTTGAAGAATCTGAAATCACTCGTTATGCTTCTCCTCGTAAAGCTTAAGGAATTATTATGAATATTGTAAATCTCTCTACTGGTGATTACGTATATGTATCCGTTGCTTCTCGTTCTAAAGTTGCAGGAAAGCTGGTTGAAGTTCTTTCTGTAAGTGATCCAGTTTTTGGTCGTAACGAGGTTAAAGTTCGTGACGCTGATGGTAACATTGGTTATGTCTCAAGTCAGTTCATTGAGCCAGAAGAACGCGCATTTAAATGGAAACTCTGTTCTTCAGTTTTAGTTGTAAAAGACCATAAATTCACAATTGCGGCGGCAACAGATGGAACTCCATGGACAACGAATCAAGTCGCTGGTTTTATTTCGGACCGTTGGGTAGAAGATGGTGTCAAGCTCTACAATATTGTTTTTGCAGGCCAGTTCATGGTAGTTCCTGAATTCCAAATTAAAAAATGGTGCGAAGCAGCTTTAGCATAAATTTGCATAAAGTTTAATTTTTTTTTTTTCATAAAACTATATACATCAGTAGTTGATTATGGTACTATATCAATATCAACTACTGATACAGAAAACAACTTGGAGAATAAAATGGAAAATTTAATTATCATCGAGCAATCTTTCAATGATTATGGTATGGCTTACGGTTATCGTGCGATAATGGAAGATTCTCGTGGATGTGTTATCGATATTGCTGAATGTAAAGATTTACTGCAGCTTTTGAAGATTGTTCGCAAAAATTGGGATTGCGAAAATATTAAAGTTCGAGTTGTTACAGAAGAAGAAACTGTTTTTCATGATGTAAAATTCGCTAAAGGTGCTGCTACTCTTCTGAAACGCATCGCTCCACTGTTCAATTAATGAGGAAATTGTAATGAAACGTAAAATTGTTCAGAATTGCACTAATGACGAATTTGAAGATGTACTATTCGATCCAGATTTGGTAGTAGTTCAAAAAGAACATACCGTTAAGTTTACTCACTTGACTTCGGTTTATGTGTATGAAAAGGTTGGTGATAAACAACCAATTTACGGTGTATTTCGTGAAATTACTGAAGATGGCACAACTTACTGGAAGGAAACTTATTAATGGCTATTAAATTTGAAGTTAATAAATGGTATCAATTTAAAAATAAACAAGCTCAAGAAGATTTTATCAAGGACCATACTGAAAACGGAATTTATGCACGTCGTCTTGGTATGGAACCTTTTAGAGTTACAGATATTGACTATCTTGGTCGTCCTACTAAACTTGTGACATCTAGTGGAAAATTGGCGTTATCTTCTGGTAAAGATATTTTGGATGAAGATTTTATCTGGCTCTCTACTAACGAAGCCGAGTTCTTTGATGAAGTGGAAAATCCATATCAGGCAGCTGAAGAGCAAGAGCAGGAAGAGAAAGAGCAAGAACAAATAGAAGATTTCACAGAATTCCCAGTCATGAAAGTTACTATTGAAAATAATGAACAGGCATGGTCCTTGTATCAGATGTTGAAAGCTCACTTTAAGGAATAATTATGCCAATGTATGATTATAAATGCCAATCCGAAGATTGCGGGCATGAATATGAAAAAATTAAAAAGATTTCTGAACGAGAAAATGATGTTTGCCCTAAATGTCATCGTTTGTCTACTCGTCGGGCTTCTGCTCCTAAGCATGTGAATGGCGGATTTTACGACTTACTTAAAGGGTGATTATGTTTAAAATCGGTAAGAAATATCGTATTCGCGAAGGCGAAGAAAAGAAATATCTAATGTCTGCTATTTATAGGAATGGTTCTATTAATGCTGTAATATCTACAAGCGAATTTATCGTTGAAGATATGAAAGGTCATAATGTTACGATGATTAGTACAGCGTCTGGAAATAACGGAAAAATTCTTCACAGTATGCAGAGTAATGTTCTAATTTATGCTGAAGAATTTGACTTCTTCGAAGAAGTCACAGAAGATTTTGATTTTGAATGTACTATTACTATGAAATCTGGTGACCCTCTTTCTTTTACAGTTAAAGATGAAAGAAGTCGCTTGAGAATTATTAGTCTTCTTCAAGCCATTAAATTTAAGTGAAAATTATGAAATATATTAATCGTTCTATTGCAGCATTAGTATTAGCAGTATCTTTAGTAGGATGCACTGATGCTGATAATGCAACTAAAATTTTATCATCAAGTGGTTTTACGAATATTGAAATCACTGGATATAACTGGTTCGGTTGCTCTGAAAATGATTTCCAACATACTGGATTTCGTGCTATTGGACCTACCGGGCAGAAAGTAGAAGGAACAGTATGTTCTGGGCTGTTCTTTAAGGATTCAACTATTCGTTTTAAATAAAAGGCCTTCGGGCCTTTAGCTTTATGAATGCCGGAGTATAATATTCCCGAAACCAAACGAGGATAAGTGATGATTAAGAATGAAATTAAAATTCTGAGCGATATTGAACATATCAAAAAGCGTAGTGGCATGTACATTGGCTCTTCTGCTAATGAAATGCATGAGCGCTTTCTGTTTGGTAAATGGGAAAGTGTTCAGTATGTACCTGGTCTTGTTAAGCTTATTGATGAAATTATCGATAACTCAGTCGATGAAGGTATTCGTACTAAGTTTAAATTCGCGAATAAAATTAATGTTACCATTAAAAATAATCAGGTAACAGTTGAAGATAACGGTCGCGGTATTCCACAAGCGATGGTTAAAACACCTACCGGTGAAGAAATTCCTGGTCCAGTTGCTGCTTGGACTATTCCAAAAGCGGGTGGTAACTTCGGTGATGATAAAGAACGCGTCACCGGTGGTATGAATGGTGTTGGTTCTAGTTTGACAAACATTTTTTCTGTGATGTTTGTTGGTGAAACTGGCGATGGTCAAAATAATATTGTAGTTCGTTGTTCAAATGGCATGGAAAATAAATCCTGGGAAACTATTCCTGGAAAATGGAAAGGAACTCGTGTTACTTTCATTCCAGATTTTATGTCATTTGAAACTAATGAGCTGTCCCAAGTTTATCTTGACATTACACTGGATCGTCTCCAGACACTTGCAGTAGTTTATCCTGATATTCAATTTACCTTTAATGGTAAAAAGGTTCAGGGCAATTTTAAGAAATATGCACGACAGTATGATGAACATGCTATTGTTCAAGAACAAGAAAATTGTTCTATTGCGGTTGGTCGTTCACCGGATGGATTTCGCCAATTAACTTATGTGAATAACATTCACACTAAGAATGGTGGCCATCACATTGACTGTGTTATGGATGATATTTGTGAAGACCTTATTCCACAAATCAAACGTAAGTTCAAAATTGATGTAACTAAAGCACGTGTCAAAGAATGTTTGACTATCGTTATGTTTGTTCGTGATATGAAAAACATGCGATTTGATTCTCAAACTAAAGAACGTTTGACTTCTCCATTTGGTGAAATCCGTAGTCATATTCAACTTGACGCTAAAAAGATTTCACGCGCTATTCTAAATAATGAAGCAATTCTGATGCCAATTATTGAAGCTGCACTAGCTCGTAAATTGGCAGCAGAAAAAGCAGCTGAAACTAAAGCAGCTAAAAAGGCTTCTAAGGCAAAGGTTCATAAACATATTAAAGCTAATCTGTGCGGTAAAGATGCTGATACTACTCTTTTCTTGACTGAGGGTGATTCTGCTATCGGATATCTTATTGATGTTCGTGATAAAGAACTTCATGGTGGTTATCCATTGCGTGGTAAAGTTCTCAACAGTTGGGGTATGTCATATGCTGATATGCTTAAAAACAAAGAACTGTTTGATATTTGCGCAATCACTGGATTAGTTCTTGGTGAAAAAGCTGAAAACTTGAATTATCATAATATTGCTATTATGACTGATGCTGACCATGATGGTCTAGGAAGCATTTATCCTTCTCTGCTCGGGTTTTTTAGTAATTGGCCAGAATTGTTTGAGCAAGGACGAATTCGCTTTGTCAAAACTCCTGTAATCATCGCTCAGGTCGGTAAAAAACAAGAATGGTTTTATACAGTCGCTGAATATGAGAGTGCCAAAGATGCTCTACCTAAACATAGCATCCGTTATATTAAAGGACTTGGCTCTTTGGAAAAATCTGAATATCGTGAGATGATTCAAAATCCAGTATATGATGTTGTTAAACTTCCTGAGAACTGGAAAGAGCTTTTTGAAATGCTCATGGGAGATAATGCTGACCTTCGCAAAGAATGGATGAGCCAGTAGTTTACTTTACCACAAGGATGTGGTATAATTAATTGGGCAAATGAGGATATTGGAATGAAATCATATAAAGTAAATTTAGAACTTTTTGATAAAGCAGTTCATCGAGAATATAGAATCATTCAACGCTTTTTCGATATGGGAGAAGCCGAAGAATTTAAAAACCGCTTTAAAGATATTAGAGATAAAATTCAATCCGACACTGCAACTAAAGATGAACTACTAGAAGTTGCTGAAGTTATTAAGCGTAATATGAATTAATGAGGAAATTATGATTATCACCACTGAAAAAGAAACAATTCTTGGTAATGGTTCTAAATCAAAAGCATTTAGCATCACAGCATCTCCTAAAGTATTTAAAATTCTGTCATCTGATTTGTATACAAACAAAATTCGCGCAGTTGTTCGTGAATTGATTACCAACATGATTGATGCCCATGCTCTCAATGGAAATCCTGAAAAATTTATCATTCAAGTTCCTGGACGTTTAGATCCACGATTTGTTTGCCGAGATTTTGGTCCGGGTATGAGTGATTTTGATATTCAGGGTGATGATAATTCTCCTGGTTTGTATAATTCATACTTCAGTTCATCTAAGGCTGAATCTAACGATTTCATTGGCGGATTTGGTTTAGGTTCTAAATCTCCGTTTAGTTATACTGATACATTTAGTATTACTTCGTATCATAAAGGTGAAATTCGTGGTTATGTAGCTTACATGGATGGCGATGGCCCACAGATTAAACCTACATTCGTAAAAGAAATGGGTCCAGATGATAAAACTGGTATTGAAATCGTAGTTCCAGTTGAAGAAAAAGACTTTAGAAACTTTGCTTATGAAGTTTCTTATATCATGCGACCGTTCAAAGATTTGGCTATCATTAATGGTCTTGACCGCGAAATTGATTATTTTCCTGATTTTGATGATTATTATGGTGTAAATCCAGAAAGATACTGGCCTGATCGTGGTGGATTATATGCTATCTATGGCGGTATTGTTTATCCTATCGATGGTGTTATTAGAGACCGTAACTGGCTAAGCATTCGCAATGAAGTGAATTACATTAAGTTTCCAATGGGTTCACTTGATATTGCTCCATCTCGCGAGGCTCTTTCACTGGATGATCGTACTCGTAAAAATATTATTGAACGAGTTAAAGAACTCAGTGAGAAAGCATTTAATGAAGATGTAAAACGATTTAAAGAATCTACATCTCCTCGTCACACATATCGTGAATTGATGAAGATGGGGTATTCTGCTCGAGATTATATGATTAGTAATTCAGTCAAATTCACGACTAAAAATCTGTCATATAAAAAGATGCAGAGCATGTTTGAACCTGACAGTAAGTTATGCAATGCAGGAGTTGTGTATGAAGTAAATCTTGACCCTCGACTGAAACGCATTAAGCAAAGTCATGAAACATCAGCCGTTGCGTCAAGTTATCGTCTGTTTGGTATTAATACAACAAAAATTAATATCGTTATTGATAATATTAAAAATCGTGTTAATATTGTCCGTGGATTAGCACATGCGCTAGATGATAGTGAATTTAATAACACTTTAAATATTCATCACAATGAGCGTCTTCTGTTTATTAATCCGGAAGTAGAATCGCAGATTGATTTACTACCTGATATTATGGCAATGTTTGAAAGTGATGAAGTTAACATTCATTATTTGTCAGAAATTGAAGCTTTAGTTAAAAGCTATATTCCAAAGGTAGTTAAAAGTAAAGCTCCTCGTCCTAAAGCTGCTACAGCATTTAAGTTTGAAATTAAAGATGGGCGTTGGGAAAAAGAGGAATTATTTACACTTACGTCAGAAGCAGATGAAATTACTGGTTATGTAGCGTATATGCATCGTTCTGATATTTTCTCTATGGATGGTACTACATCACTTTGTCATCCATCTATGAATATTTTGATTCGTATGGCTAATCTTATTGGCATTAATGAATTTTATGTTATTCGTCCGCTTTTACAGAAAAAGGTAAAAGAACTCGGTCAGTGCCAATGTATTTTTGAAGCTTTGCGTGATTTATATGTAGATGCTTTTGATGATGTAGATTATGATAAGTATGTAGGTTATTCAAGTTCAGCTCAACGATATATTGATAAAATTATCAAGTATCCTGAACTAGATTTTATGATGAAGTACTTCAGTACAGATGAAGTTTCTGAAGAATATACACGACTTGGTAATATGGTTAGTTCATTACGCGGTGTGTATTTCAATGGTGGAAAAGATACCATCGGTCATGATATCTGGACAGTAACTAATCTCTTTGATGAATTATCACGTAATGCTTCAAAAAATAGTGATAAAATGGTTGCTGAGTTTACCAAGAAATTCCGTATTGTTTCCGACTTCATCGGTTATCGCAACTCTTTAAGTGATGATGAAGTTTCCCAAATCGCTAAAACTATGAAGGCCCTTGCGGCCTAATAAGGAAAATTATGTACAATATTAAATGCCTGACCAAAAACGAACAAGCTGAAATTGTTAAGCTGTATTCAAGTGGTAATTACACCCAACAGGAATTGGCTGATTGGCAAGGTGTATCGGTTGACACAATTCGTCGTGTTTTGAAAAATGCTGAAGAAGCTAAACGCTCTAAAGTTACTATTAGCGGTGATATTACAATTAAAGTTAATAGCGATGCAGTTATTGCTCCAGTTGCTAAATCTGACATTATTTGGAATGCATCTAAAAAATTCATTTCAATTACTGTTGACGGTGTAACTTATAACGCAACTCCTAATACTCATTCAAACTTCCAGGAAATTCTTAATCTGCTTGTAGCAGATAAGTTGGAAGAAGCGGCACAAAAAATTAATGTTCGTCGCGCTGTTGAAAAATATATTTCCGGCGATGTTCGAATTGAAGGCGGAAGCTTGTTCTATCAAAATATCGAATTACGGTCTGGTTTAGTTGATCGTATTCTCGATTCGATGGAAAAAGGTGAAAACTTTGAATTTTATTTTCCGTTCTTGGAAAATCTGCTGGAAAACCCAAGCCAGAAAGCGGTATCTCGACTCTTTGATTTCTTGGTAGCAAACGATATTGAAATTACAGAAGATGGTTACTTCTATGCTTGGAAAGTAGTTCGTGACAACTACTTTGACTGTCACTCAAACACCTTTGATAACAGTCCTGGTAAAGTAGTTAAAATGCCGCGTACTCGTGTGAATGACGATGATACACAAACTTGTTCTCGTGGTCTGCATGTGTGTTCTAAATCTTATATTCGTCACTTTGGCAGTTCAACCAGCCGAGTTGTAAAAGTTAAAGTACATCCACGTGATGTAGTATCAATTCCGATTGATTACAACGATGCTAAAATGCGTACCTGCCAATACGAAGTAGTTGAAGACGTTACTGAACAATTTAAATAAGGGCTTCGGCCCTTAACTAAGGAAAATTATGTTAGGTTATCAAGCACGAGTAAAAGAAGAATACGATCAATTAATGCTCAAAATTAATGCACTGAGTAAATTTTTAGAAAGCGCAAAGTTTCTAACAGTTAGCGCAGTTGAGCAAGAACTGCTACTTTCGCAGTTTATCTCAATGAAATCTTATGCTGAATGTTTAGAGAAAAGAATTGCACAATTCAAATAAAATAAGGGGCTTCGGCCCTTTTGTTTTAAGAGAAATTATGATTCCGACGTAAAAGGAAAGTTTAATGCAGAAAACGAATCCGGGTTTACAGAGACTATTTCAGATTCCAACATTTACCCTATCGAACAGTGACTTGACTAGTGAAATGAAGGTCAAAATTGCTGATACAGCAAGATACTCTTTAAAACAAAATCCGAATCAGGATAAGGCAGAAGTTATCGAAAGATGCCGTATCGCTGTGTACGCAGAGTTTTTTGTGGCAGATTGGCTAAGCGGATATGTCAATAAAGGCCAAGAAAATGTCGATGATCCGTACACGTATGCATGGGATGTTTTAGCGCATCCAAAATATTGCGGGCTTCGTGTAGAAGTCAAAACACATCAAACTGACTCGCGTTGGATTTCGGTAACAACGGGATGCAGCGGAGAGTATCCATATGGTTCTGGAATAAATTTAGGGCCCATTCTAAATCATCAAGTCGCTGACTGTATAATTATATTCAACACTAAAGAAATTCATCCAGGTGTCATCCAGTACACTCCGAAGTTCATCGGTGACAGAGAAGACCTTCGTAAGGTTGTAAGAAAAAGCAACTACAACGGATGGTATCTTTCCATTTAAAAATTTTTCACAAAACGGTTTACATACCGCAAGGACCGTGGTACTATTACCCTATCAACTACGGAGGAGCGGAAAATGAAATTTAAATTTTATTACGCTAAACATAAAATAACTGATGAGTTTGTGTCAGTTGAATATTCTAGCGATGATGAAGGTATGATTTATACTCGCTTAGGATTATCGCATTGGGAGTCTGATACGCCTTATTTTTCAACTCCCGAAGAAATTACACGCTTAGTTAATGGTCATATGAATGACCACTGGAATGTAATTCTTTCAGATAGTCTTAAAGCGGCTATTAATAGTAATGAAATGAAAATCGCTGAGATTGAGTTATGAGTTCACTGTGGTGGTGTTTCGTTTGGTTAATTAGTATTCCATTAATTTGTTTAACATTTACTTTTGTAATGAGGTTATTATGAAAATTTTGAATTCTGTACTTATTGCTTGTGCGTGGTGGGTTGCACAGGTTTCAGCGGTAGTAGTTGGTATTCACATTTATTACGAATATTTTTAAAAAAGTTGTTTACAAGACTGTTCTTCCGTGGTATTATTACCCTATCAACTACGGAGGAACAGAAAATGAAAAAGATTGTTAAAGCTATATGGAATGTAGTTATAATACTAATAGTTTTGAGTATATTCCCAATCGTTTTAATGATTGATGTATTAAACGCTTACTTTGGATTTATGTGAGGAAAATATGAAGCGTAAACGCAGTGCTTTTACATTTATTGAATGGTTTTTCGATAATATTTTTCCGGCTTTATTCATTTTCATGCTGATTTTCGCCTTGGGTTCAGTTGTAGTTGGAATCTATTTGATGGCAATTGTCGGAATGGACATTCATCAAAATGGCTTAAAATCTGTGGTTGAAACAATTTGGAATGGTGTAAAATAATGAATTTACTAAGCATTTGGTTTTATATTCTTATGTTTTACATTGGTGCAAATTTCCCATACTGGATGGGATGGTCAACAACTGCATTCGGATTTTATACTCCTTGAGGTGAATTATGAAAAGTTTTAAAGATGTAAAAGTTGGTGAAATTTTCTGTTTAGATAACGGTGATCAGTTAATTCGTATTTCACCTCTTAAGAGCACTAGCGAGAAACCGACAGTTAATGCTACTTTAGCAAATAATAGTAATGAACGTTTCTGTATTGAAAATGATACTGAAACTTACACCGTAGAAGAATTCTGGGAATTGAGCGTCGACTGCGACGATTAATTTAATGGCCGTGTGTATTCATGCGGCCTTGGAGTAGAAAATAATTAGAGGAAATTAAAATGAAATACATGACTGTTACTGATCTGAATAATGCAGGCGCAACTGTTATTGGTACAATCAAGGGTGGTGAATGGGTTTTTGGAACTCCACATAAAGACATTTTGTCTAACCCTGGATTTTACTTTTTAGTAAATGAATTCGATGGTTCATGCGTATCCGCACGATTTTATGTGGGTAATCAGCGTTCTAAGCAAGGATTCAGCGCAGTTCTAAGTCATATTCGTCAACGCCGGTCTCAGCTTGCGCGTACTATTGCAAATAACAATATGGCATACACTGTATTTTATCTTCCTGCTTCTAAGATGAAACCTCTGACGACGGGATTTGGAAAAGGTCAGTTAGCTTTAGCGTTTACTCGTAATCATCATTCTGAGTATCAAACACTTGAAGAAATGAACCGTATGTTGGCTGATAACTTTAAATTTGTTTTGCAGGCATATTAATGAGTAATTTCCATAACGAACATGTGATGCAGTTCTATCGTAACAATCTTAAAACCAAAGGCGTCTTCGGACGCCAGTGAGGAAAATATGAAATTTGTTCACGGTATAGCCTTTTTCTGTTGGTTCTTTTTATGCATCGGAACAGTAATAACTGGAGAAACTTCAGTATTTTTGCAAGCATCAGCTCAGGGTGTATTAGCGATTTTATCATTATTCGCGTACATTGGTTCTAAAAATAGTTGAGGAGAATATTATGAATATCGCAAAATTATTAGGAGTTATTTCATTTATTTGTTGGATAGTAGCATGTGTTTTAACTATCTGTATTGATGTCAGCAGTGTGTTTTCGCAAGCTTTAGCTCAGGGTATGTGTGCATATTTAACATTTGTGTTGTTATCTACTAATGATTAAGAAAATCTTGGGCTATTCATTAGCCCTTGCTACTTTATTAGTAGCACTATATTATGGAGTAATGTTCGGATTAATTCAAGTCGTGCTTTTCATTTCTGATGTTATTATGGCACTACATTCACTAGTATGGTAAATTTATGCAACTGAATAATCGCGATTTAAAAAGTATCATTGATAATGAAGCATTGGCTTATGCTATGTACACGGTTGAAAATCGTGCTATTCCAAATATGATTGATGGATTTAAGCCAGTTCAACGATTTGTTATTGCTCGAGCTCTTGATTTGGCACGAGGAAATAAAGATAAGTTTCACAAACTCGCTTCTATCGCAGGTGGTGTAGCGGACCTTGGATATCATCATGGCGAAAACTCTGCACAAGACGCAGGTGCTTTGATGGCTAACACTTGGAATAATAACTTTCCTCTGTTAGATGGTCAAGGAAACTTCGGTTCTCGTACCGTTCAAAAAGCAGCGGCAAGTCGTTATATTTTTGCTCGTGTAAGTAAAAATTTCTATAACGTATATAAAGATACTGAGTATGCTCCGGTACATCAAGATAAAGAACACATTCCGCCTGCTTTCTATTTGCCTATTATTCCTACTGTTCTTCTTAATGGCGTTTCCGGTATTGCAACTGGTTATGCAACTTACATTCTTCCTCATAGCGTTTCTTCTGTCAAGAAAGCTGTATTACAAGCTCTTCAAGGAAAGAAAGTAACTAAACCGAAGGTAGAATTCCCAGAATTTCGTGGTGAAGTCGTTGAAATTGATGGGCAATATGAAATTCGTGGAACATATAAGTTTACTTCACGAACTCAAATGCATATCACTGAGATTCCGTATAAGTATGATCGTGAAACTTATGTGAGTAAAATCTTAGACCCACTTGAAGATAAAGGCTTCATTACATGGGATGATGCTTGTGGTGAGCACGGCTTCGGCTTTAAAGTTAAATTCCGTAAAGAATATTCTTTGAGCGATAATGAAGAAGAACGCCATGCAAAAATTATGAAAGACTTCGGGTTGATTGAGCGTCGTTCTCAGAATATTACCGTCATTAATGAGAAAGGAAAACTGCAAGTTTACGATAACGTAGTTGATTTAATCAAAGACTTCGTTGAAGTTCGTAAAACTTATGTCCAAAAACGAATTGATAACAAAATCAAAGAAACTGAGTCAGCTTTTCGTTTAGCCTTTGCCAAGGCACATTTCATTAAGAAAGTAATTTCAGGTGAAATTGTTGTACAAGGTAAAACTCGTAAAGAACTGACAGAAGAACTTTCTAAAATTGATATGTATTCTTCTTATGTTGATAAACTAGTTGGAATGAACATTTTTCATATGACTTCCGACGAAGCAAAGAAACTTGCTGAAGAAGCTAAAGCTAAAAAAGAAGAAAACGAATATTGGAAAACTACTGATGTAGTTACAGAATACACCAAAGATTTAGAGGAAATCAAATGAGTCCATTCATTGGTATTACAAGCGCTGCATTAGTATCCGGTGGCATTTTACTGGCGGGTTTAGGTGTTGTTCCAGCCGTAGCAGGAGGTCTTCTTGCGTTCGGAATTCAACGTGTTATCATGACAGTTATCGCAGTCATGCAGTAATTTTAGGGAGAGCTGAGGCTCTCCCTTTTTTTTATTTCAAAAATTTTTTCACAAAACGGTTTACAACCAAAGCATACTGTGGTACTATACAACTATCAACTACTGATATAGAATTACGGAGATTAGAAAATGTCTAAAGTAACTTACATCATCAAAGCTTCTAACGATGTTCTGAATGAAAAAACTGCTGCGATTTTAATTACCATTGCTAAGAAAGATTTCATTACAGCTGCAGAAGTTCGTGAGGTGCATCCAGATTTAGGTAACGCAGTAGTTAATAGTAATATTGGTGTATTGATTAAAAAGGGCCTGGTAGAGAAATCTGGTGATGGATTAATCATTACTGGTGAAGCTCAGGATATTATTTCAAACGCAGCAACTTTATACGCACAGGAAAATGCTCCGGAACTGCTGAAAAAACGAGCAACTCGTAAATCTCGTGAGATTACTTCTGATATGGAAGAAGATAAAGACTTCATGTTAAAACTTTTAGATGAAAATGGATTTGTTCTTAAAAAGGTTGAAACTTATCGCAGTAACTATCTCGCTATTTTAGAAAAACGCACTCACGGAATTCGTAATTTTGAAATTAACAATAATGGAAATATGCGAATTTTTGGATACAAAATGATGGAACATCATATTCAGAAATTTACTGATATCGGAATGTCATGTAAAATCGCTAAAAACGGTAATGTGTATCTTGACATTAAACGTTCAGCAGAAAACATTGAAGCTGTAATCACTGTAGCATCTGAACTGTGAGGAATAAATAATGAACAAGTTAGAAATTATCAATGAACTTCGTCGTTGTGCAGAACCTACTCAAGAGGGTTGGGATATCTGGTACCATGGAGCTTATCTTGGAAGTATCGTAAAGATTAAGACTGGTAAATATTTAATCATCCGTGGCGGTTCTGAAGCCTCTATGGGAATTCGCAAGAACTTTATGGCAGCGATCAGTACTTTTGTTCAAGCGGCTTATGAAATTTACCTTGCTGATTATAAAGAATTCCAGGAATCTCAACCAGTTATTCGCTCAATTGGTGTTAACAAAGCTCAACAGAAAACTTTGTGGCAACGTATTAAAGGATGGTTTAAATGAACCCGTTTGTTAATCGTTTAAAAATGCTGAATGTTCCTTTATCTCGCGAGACTCCAGAAAGTCTTGTTCAAAAATTTAAAGCACACGGTTATAAATGCACAGAAGAAGATATTCTGAAAGAAGTTCCTGAAATCTGTTGGCAGACTGCATATTGGGATGAAAACCAAAAGTATCAACGACGAATTGTATGTGCTGCTAATCGGTTTAAATTAAAAGATGGACGAACTCTTATTATTCCAGGTGCTCGTCATTATTCTAAAGATATGGCAGAAGTTTTAGATGTAGTTAAACCTCAATTAGTTACTCAGCAAGTTTGTGATGATGACCAAGGGTTTATTGACCAATATAGTAATTATTGGACACGTGAAGAAGCAATGATTATTGCAACTTACGCCGGACAAGTACGTATTGAACGCGGTGGTAGTGAAAAAGAACTTTACTCTGAGGACCTTTACTAATGAATATTAAAAAGTTTCAAATTGATGGAATTATGAATCAAATCCAGGCACTAGAATATGCTAATAAAATGATGTCAACTAATTGGGGAATTTATACCAATGAGCCGGGATTTAAGTTCTGTGATATGGAATTCACCAAAAAGCTTGTAGGAAAAGATTATGTATGTCCATTTAGTTCTATAATAAATGACATGCTAAAACCTGCTTTACGCGATCTTTATATTGCGATGAACGAAGAAATGATAAAAGAATTAAAACGTCAACTGAAGGTGATTCAATTTGGCCAGGGAAATTAATTCAAAATCTGATTATTTTAATTCTCTCAATGATAAAGATAAAAATCTAATACGGCATTTTATTGTTGAGATGGGATATACGGATACACACGATTTAAGAGAACATATATTTGAATGTGGTGTAGCTAAAAAGTTTTCATTCACATGCAAATGTTTGAGAGAGGTAATTCAGCACTATGAACAATTTAGTCGCAAAACATAATTTTAATAAAGCTTCTGTTCATAAGGATAAGAAGAAAGCGTTTAAAGAATCTAATCGCAAACAGAAACATAAGGGGAAGGTCTATGATTATTGATTCTCAATCCGTGGTTCAATACACAATCAAAATTGATATTCTAGAAAAGCTATATAAGTTTCTACCAAACCTATACCATTCAATTGTTAATGAATTAGTTGAAGAACTACATCTTGAGAATAATGATTTCTTGATTGGAACTTATAAAGACCTCTCAAAAGCAGGATATTTCTACGTAATTCCAGCTCCAGGAAAAAGTATTGATGATGTATTAAAAACTATAATGATTTACGTCCATGATTATGAAATTGAAGATTATTTCGAATGAGTCATAATCTTGAAAAAGTAATCGAGCATAATGTAGCTCAGGAACGTAAGTCGTTCAAGGAATTCGTAGAAAAAATTTTTGAAGAAAATAACACAGACCAGTTTACAAATCAAGCGTCTGATGATATTATAACAAAGTCAACTAATTGAGTGGTATAGTTAATGAATAAAAACATTGATACAGTTCGTGAAATTATTACTGTTGCGTCTATTTTGATTAAATTTTCCAGAGAAGATATTGTTGAGAATCGTGCTAATTTTATTGCATTTCTGAATGAGATTGGAGTAACGCATGAAGGTAGAAAATTAAATCAGAATTCATTCCGTAAAATTGTTTCTGAATTAACTCAAGAAGATAAGAAAACCCTCATCGACGAATTCAACGAGGGTTTTGAGGGTGTATATCGATATCTAGAGATGTATACGAACAAATAATTATTTAGCCCTTCCTAATATTCTGGCCGCCTGAGCGCATATTGATTCAAGGCGGTCATTACTTATATGATCATTTCTATACCAGTACATGGTTATCGTTCCAGCATAGATATTATCCAAATTAAAATATGGACAACTGTACATGTAGTTTATTTCGGGAGTAGGCTTTTTAGTTGGTAAAAAAGCAAATTTTGAGTTGGAATAATAATGACGTCCATTTAAATGAACTATATATTCATCCATAGTTTTATCAACAGGATATCCTCCAAGTGATTTTTCAGTTATTGTTGAAGGTAATCTTCCTTCGTATGCTATAATATCAACAAAATAGTTTAAGTTTTTAGGGCGGAAAGAATACACCGCACTAAAGTCTGCCTCAGATGATATATGAACTATCTGGAGTTGTTCCAGGGCGACAGATTCAAAGCGTGCATTTCTTTCCTTTTCAATAATTTCACTGTATGTTTCATACTTTGATTGCTTATAGTACTCAAAGAAACTATCTCCCCTATACCAAACAATCGCCATCATAAATAAAAGAATTACGACAGCTACCCGGGAAGCAAGAACCTTCCCAGTAGCGTTATCTTTGAACAAGCGATCTAGAACACCAAATAGAATATCAGAGGGCGAAAATGATATTCTAGGTGCTGCCATAGACCCTCCTTTTAAGGATATTTATTCAAAAATTATACTCTTGAACCATATATTGTACCAACCTTAGTCCAAGTTGGAGCATTACCAGTAACAGCTTTACCGGCCGCGCCGCCGTTATATTCTGATCCTTGCCCACGAATATTACATTTACCACCTGCGGCACCAGCATCACCGCCATTCCCGCCATTATAGATACCATTGACAGACCCTTTACCAGGTGCAGAAATAGTACCAGCAGTAGCGCCCTGTTCCATATTAGCAGACCCGCCAGCAGCACCAAATGGACGACCGCCGCCACCGCCAAAAGTCAATTTCATTTGTGAAAAAGGAGAATAATATCCGCCTCCACCGCCGCCACCGCCTCCTGCGATAACACCATTGTTGTTAATACGCAATCTAGTTCCAATTCCATTATTTATTGCAGTTCCTCCTGCTCCACCGGCAGAGTTATTTCCGCCATTCCCGCCACGGCCCCAAACATGCACTCCTGAATTGATATTAAGTGTCACGTATGCATTAGTTAATGAGCTAGGAAAATCTAAGCATGGAACACCAGTAGATTGAGAAACAATATTTCCTGTAATAGTAATAACAACAGGAGTACTGCCTTGGGCTTTTATCCAGTTTATTAATGTATCTTTATTATAAGAATTACTAGCACCAATGCTATAATATACTTCTTTAGATTGTCCGGCCATTGAGCTCATCCAACCGGGAACTGAAACACGGACTGCTCTCATTGCAGCATCCATCCAACGTTGTCCAGTTTCATTCACGGCAGATTCACCAATCCAGCCAGGAACACCTACAATTGCCATTAAAAATCCTTAGAGGGCCGAAGCCCTCTTTTACATAAGTTTAGATTCAAGTTCTTTTACACGAGAAGAAAGCGTTTTCACAGCTTCAACCAGAAGAGCAATCTGGGCTTGAGAAGAAACAGTGAGTATTTTATTACCCTTGCTGTCTTCTGTTTCACGGACGGCTTCTGGTAAAACGTCTTGTAACGTTTGAGCTACAATACCCGCTTCAGTTTCAATTGCCTCTCCACCGATGTATTCAGCTTTATCATAAATGACACCATTGAGTTTTTCAACTTTATCAAGTGCATTTTCGATAGGTTTGAAGTTAGATTTTAAACGAATATCAGAACGAATATAAACGTTTGGAGCATTTATATTTTTATATGAGTACAAATCACCATTTTGGAAACGGAACACTTGCACGTTGTTCGCATATATGTCTAATAATCCATCGCCATTTTGCTTAATACCAGTATCAGTATCACCAAATGTTATACTGTTTCCACCAAGTGCGTTTGTTGTGTTAACACCAAATTGATTACACTGTGTTAATCCAGAAAGTGTAGCACTATTGAATGAAACCTGATTTTGACCACCAGGTAATTTTTGGAAGTAAGCAATATAGTTTGTTTCATCAGCAATTTCAATGCGATTACCACGAGTGCCATCACCTGCATGGAATATACGCATGTTTCTCGGGTTAGCGCCGGACTTATCAAAGTTAATAGAACCATTATCTTTGACGTTTATGCTATTATAGAATAAAGCAGCGCTGCGAACAGCTATGCCATTATTCATCATCACTTCGCCGGTTGTTAAGTTAATTGCGAAAGGACGTTTACTATTCCAATCACCATTAACAGTTGCTGCGCCATCGGTGGCATTTTTATCTGTAAACAGAATATAAAAACTGCCGCCGTCATTTCGTAGCATTGTAGCAACAGAACCAGTTTTATCGCCATTGCTTCTGATACGAATACCGGTTTGGCTATTAATAGCTATTTCAGACTCGGCTTCATAACGCTTAACTTTACCGCGATCAACCAAGTTATTAAGAACATTAGCAACTTGACCGTTAACTGCTGTATCTGGAAGAGCATCTACAGGTGATTGTGTAGATGAGTTAATACCAATAACACTAACAGTAGCATTTTCGGTACATGACCACTCACAAGCTAATTGATTACAATATGTTCCAGCATAAACATAAATGTCATATGTATCTCCAGAGACGTTATTAACTGCAATATTTTTAAATGCAGCTCCAATTGTTCTTGTGTATAATGCAGCATTTAAGTCAGCAGGTCTTTCATTACTAGTACGTAAAACAATTTCAGCAATATTGCATTGTGTGAATAATCCGCTATTAAATCCAGAACCTCCAACTATTTTAAAGAAGACCGTCGAAGTGGATTGTGGCATTGTTACTGTTGCAAACTTATACCATCCAGCGGTTGCTCCATAAGTAATAAATCCAGAATTAACTTTACGGTTTAACGTGGTATTTAAATTGGCAAAGTTTCCTGAACCACTAGTAATATTACCGTCAGTTCCTAGTTGGGCATTTCCGACTTTAAGAGGTTTAGTAATATCGACAGTATCAGAGTTTAATGCAATACCATGTGAATGGGTGTAACTATGCATACGAACGACGTTTCCGCCATCGCCAATACCTAAATACCATTTCGGAACATCTGCTTTACGTCCTTGAATGAAGTTAGAAGACTCTTGTGTTGGAGCATTTATTCTAATAGCATCTGATGCCATATTTACTGTTATGCGTTGATTAGCAGTAGTTCCAGCCACTTCTACTTTAAATCTACCTCCACCGATATCTACATCATGATCCATGGAAACTTTACCATTACTTAATGTAATATAGAACGGACGTAAATTAGAAATACCACCTGATTCACCAGCATTCTGTGGAGTTGGAATAATATAAAGCTTATCTTCAGAACGACGGAAAATAGCCCCGTATTCAGCATTCCAAATTCTTAATGCATCAGCTGTTCCGCCAATTTTAACTTGTCCAGTAATAGAAGAACCACCTTGGACAAACAAACCATTAGACATGGTAACATTACCGACTAAAGTGCTTAATCCATTAACTTTAAAACTTCCGTCAGTAATAATACTTCCTCTAGCATTAACTTGTCCATTGAACTGGGTTACAACAGGCCCAGTAGTTTCAGAGCCACTTGGAGCCATACGCTGTGAATAAAAATAATATCCTTGCCCGTCACTAACTTCAAAAACTGTTTCACGATTACGATCGCCGGATGCGTTAAATGAATTACCCCATGCTTTAACAGTTACATAACTCTTATTCTGACCTGCTCGTGTACCGCCTTCCCACATGATTTGCTTAGTGCCATCAATACCTGAAGCTGCTTTAAAAACTAGAGAAGCATTAGTTCCATCACCATTAAAATATAATCCATTATTAAGTTTTAACGTTTGAACAGAAGCTATGGTACCATCAGCACGCAAATTTAACGAATTTGAACCAGTTTTAATATCCAAAATGCCAGGCTCAACAAGAAGTCCATCGCCCATACTAACGGACATACGACCTGTACCACGGAAATAGTGATACATTTTAGAATTACTGCTATAACCGATATGAGTTTGACCATCACCGTTATTATTACCATCAACATCGGTACGCGCAGTAAACATTGCTTGGTTGTTATTTGGGAAATTCCAAGTAGAACCAGAATCTCGACTATAACCAACCATCAATTTTTTAGTACTATTAATACCATTATTAATAATAGTCGCCGCAGAAATACCGTTAGCCATTAAGTCAATAACGCCAGTACGAACCCATTTAAGTCCAGAAGCATTATCGCCAAGAACTAAATACCTATCTCCCATTACCCCGGTATTTCCATAATCGCTTGACGGGTATCCTTCAGTCACAGTACCAATGGCCAAGCTATTGCGGATAATCATTCTACCGTCGTTACGAATACCGTATAGTTTAAATAACGGTATATTACCAGTCCACCAAGAAACTTCATCAGCTAGCCCAGTCTGAGCTGTACAAATTTCATGGTAAATAGTTCCACCTGATTTAGCTCGAACTTTACGAAGATAGTTTACACCATTTGTTTCACCGGTTCCAGGATAAACATAGTTAACCAAAGATTGTGAATCGTATTGTCCAAATGATTTAGAATCATGATTAATTAAATTAACACTAATAGTTGGTGTACTAATAGAAGTTAAAGCAGTTAACTTACGTGCCTGGAAGATACCGCCATCAGTAGAAATGAAATGAAATTCTGAATTTTGAGCTCCCGCAGCGGTTCCTTGACGAACACGCATTGTAATTACGCCTTCATTTTCAGACTGCGGTTTTGAATATAAAACGCCACGTTCTGAGCCATTTGTATTTTCAAACCAAAGATGGGCATTTGCAGTATCATTTATTGCTCTTGTATAAAATGAACCGGATGTTGATCTGAATACTGTAGCAGAAACAATATTACTTGCCGTAATAGTACCACTTGTAGAAAAATTTCCAAAGTTGTTTATTGGTCCATTGACGCGTAAAGTTCCATCAATAGTTACATTTCCATCAATTTGACCGCCTTTAGCAATACCTAGATCAATAATATTTCCTGAATCATCTTTAGTAAAAATTGTTCTATCTTTTAAGTTTATAGCCAATTCACCTTCGGCTAATACTGAAGCAGCAGGACGTGCACCTGCGGTTTTGCTTCTTTTAAATTGTATTTGTTTTAAAGTAGCCATAAGTCCTCTTAATAATAGCCGAAATCTTGAACAGAATCCTTAATTACGATTTGGTCAAATCGTGGAACATGTGAAGGTTGAGACGCAGGATTCTGCGAGAAAAAATTTGGTGCGGTTAAGTTTCCTGTCATAGTGTCACCAGATCGTAACACTCTAGAGTTCGCATTTGCTGTAACAGTATTTATTGCTCCATCAACATAATCTTTTCGAGTAAGGTCATTTGCTGCTACAGGAGCAACTGCATTACTTCTTATTTGACCTACTGCTGTCATAACGCCTTTTGTACTAATATCACCATTACGTGCATTAATTACAACAGTTCGGTCTGCTGAACCTTGTGATGATTTAAAACCAATACCATTCCACGAAACGATGTCAATATTTGCCATAGCAAAGGTAGCTGCATCACCGTTACCTGGATAAACACCGCACTGTTGACTACTACCTATAGTAGGAACATGTACTCCTTCATTAAATCGAACAGTCGCGGCGTAAGTACCACCATTAGCTTTAGAAACGAAATCGTTATCAGCAGCTTGCGGTTTATTATATTCTGAATATATTTTAAATGATTTATAGAGTACATCGTCACCGGCTGGATTCAATGGAAAATTTCCTTGATGCCAAATGACAGAGCCTCCGGTTGTTGAACCTACTTTTAAATCAGCCATTGTATGCCCCTTTATTTTAATAGTATTTATAAAGAAAAAGGGAACCCGAAGGCTCCCTCAATTTATACTTCTCTAAATTCTTGCCCAAACACTTTACCAGTTTTAGACGATGCTTGTGTAGGAAGTACCATTATATCCGGAGGTGAAGCAGATTCACAGATATAATTAACACGAATACCATTGACGCCAAATTCAGCAGGTTTTGAAATGCCGCCGTTTCTTGATACTTCAGAAAAGCTTAAATTTCGCATACCGCCTTGTCCCGCTTGAGCAGTTCTCTGTGCATATATCGTAAATCCTACTGCATTTTCTGGAACAACTACATAATCTTCCTTTAATTCCCATGACCCAGCTTGCCCAGTAAATTCAGCTTGCGTCGAGGAAATATATCCATTAGATGCGTTATAAAAACGGATGGATATATTTGTAGTTCCAAGAGCAAGTAAATCGGCATCAGCATATAACTGAGCTTTAAGATAAAGAACATCGCCAGGAATTAAATTATAATCAGAGAGTTTACTTATAGCAGCTGAAGTTGGCAAACGCGCAATTTCGTTATTAGTTCCACCAACTGCTGACATGAATTGCTCAACGCTTTCATACGTTCTTCTTGGAAACCCTGTAGCTCCAACGTCTTCTAAACTGTCAAATACAACATCTAAAATAGTTTGATAATCATCTGTGCTTTTTCTATTACTCAGTTTAACATGCTCTAATGCAATAGCTCTTTTAGAAGAAGTATAAAAGGCAGCATATGATACGTCGAATCTTGACAATACAGAATCAGATGGAAAAGCAGACGTTCCGGCGGTTCTTAACCAAGATACTACTTCAGGAGGAAAATTAACCTTTCCGCTAGTTAATATAGCAACAAGTCTGTTATTCGTCAAAGAATTCATGAAACTAACAAAAGCAGCTGATGTAGTATCATTTGAAGTAGAAAAAGCATATGACTTACTATCAACTAATGCTCCGGTGGAAGGGTCAAAAACTCTTAGATGAAGTCCTGCGCTAAATGTTTGATTTCCGACAGGATTATCTTGAAATTTAACATATGGTCCTGCAGTAGAAAGCGGGCAAGAACCCGCTATACTTATTTTGTATCTTACTGAATTACTTTCCGATAAAAATGGCGTTTGGACATATCCTTGTCCAAACTCTGCCATAAATTTTTCCATAATACCTCTTATTCAATCCATTCAAATTTAACAGATTTATTTACTGGGTCAGGAATAATGCGAACATTACCAATTCGTAAGAAATCGCGAATAGTAAGATTCCCCATTGTAGCATTATCAGATGGTAAAGCACCGATATCAGACGGCTGAGGAGGGTTACCTCCATCAAATACCTGAACAAAACTCGACCAAGAGTTTTTGGTTTTCTGCCATGTACGGGTCCAGCGAGTGGTACGTGCTTCTGGTGTCGTTGGATAAGTAATCCAATCTTGGTAAAGCGAATCAAGTGTGTTACCAAACTGTGTCAGTGTACCAGGAGATTTAACTTCTTCGCCACGTTCTAAGTATGGAAGTCCAGTCACTTCATTAGTTTTTTCAACCATTTTAAAATAACCTGGGAACTGATTATAAGTGGCTGAATCATTAATGTCAATTGACCAGAATCCTACAGTATCAGATGTCGGTGCACGGGTGTATAAATCAGCGGTTTTAGTACCCTGAGAACGAATTCTCGAGTTAACAGTTAAACCGCCTGAATTTATAGTAGCACCTTTGGCAATGATTAAGCTTTCACCAATTGTGACTTGACCGGATTGATTATTAATTGATAATGGACGTAATCCATTAAATCCACCGGTCTGATCACCAGATGCAGTAAGCATAAAATATGTGCTGCCGCCATCATTCCTGATAAAGAATCCATAATCACCGTTTATTGCTCTGAAAGCATTTGCAGACTTGCTAATGAATTCACCATTGGCTGTAACTGAACTACCAAATGTTGCTACGCCATTCGCATTCAAAGAACCCGAAGCATTAACATTTATTGGCATTACAGTACCATTGATACTAAACGTTATATTCCCAGCTTTATTGCGTTGAGAATAAAAGTGATTAGACGTTTCATCACCAACTTCAAATACAGTAGAACGCGTTGTATCTGATCCGCCACTAAACTGATTTCCCCAAACTCTGATAGTCATCGTCTGTGCTGGGTTAGTTCCAGTTTGAGGTCCTTTCTCAAAAATCAGACGAGTTGCCGTTCCAGTATTAGAAATAGTTAATGTACTATTTGCCGAAACTGAACCACCAAACGCAGCAGTACTAGATGATACAAGAGGGGCACTCAGATTCGTTTGTTGGGTTAAGGTTAGTGAACCATTAACTGTCTGCGCAATGTCCCTACGAATGAACTGAGATGAATCTAGACCATCCAATAAATTACTATCTGCAGCTTTTGCTTTTAACGGTAAATAATTTGCTAATACACGGTTTAATTCATATGGTGATATTGCATAGCTATTTTTCTCATACAGTTCTAAATCTTGGGTAGAACCGACTGTATCATTACCAACGAACGTAATTGAACCAGATGAAGTTTTAACAAAACCTCTTACCGCAGTAGTAGCTGCCCAGGTAGGTTCACTCTGCACAATCCATTTTAAATTTTTTGGAGATACAGCAGTATTTGCTGATGCTCCAGTCACAGTTTCAGACTGAGTTGCAACTTTAATAACACCTTCTTGCGATTCGGTAGATTTAGTACCTAAAAGCTTTTTAGGAGTTATTAAAACATTATCTAATGTTCCTGCAGCAGCTTCAACTTGTGTAGCTACACGAAGTGTACCACGCTGTGTCTCATTTGCTTCAAGAATATTAAGTGTATAATGGTCCCAGAGAGTTCCTGATTCAACTAATCCAGATAGAGCAACAACAGAAGTACGATCAGTACTATTAAATCTGGTTTTAATTTTTAATGGTGTAGAGATACGAGTATCGTCGACGCCTGCGTCGAATTCAACTTGTGTAGCAATTTCAGCTATACCACTTAAACTTTCAGTTGCTCTACGGTCATTTAAAGTTTTAGGAGTGACTGCACGAGTATAATCAGTTCCTGTATTAACTTCACTTTGCGTAGCAATTTCAATTAAACCAATTCTTGCATCAGTTGATGTCTTTTTATGTAACGTTTCTGGCGTTACAACAGCATTTGCCCATCCTTCCTGACTTTGTCCAGCAATTACTTCACTTTCAACTGCTAAAATTACTGCACCTTGCTGTGTTGGAGTAGCTTTATACTGATCCAAGGCTTTAGGTGAAACAACTAAGTTATTAGTGTTTTTATTATAAACATTTGTACCATTTAATTCACGACTAGAAGCTGGAGTAGCTCCTGCAGTAGATACAAAAGTTACAATACCAGATAATGATTCAGAACCTTGACGAGCTTGAAGCTTTTTAGGAGTAATGATTGTAGTATCATCAGTACCTGTATTAGTTTCTTGCTGCGTAGCAATTTCTGCGACACCTCTGCGAGTTTCTGTAGCAGTTCTTTCATTCAGCTTTTTAGGAGTGATGATAAGGTCATCAGCAAAAGAGAATGTGGTGTTCTGATTCACTTGAGCAGTAGTTGCTATTCTTGCGATACCTCTACGAGTTTCTGTAGCAGTACGGTTAGCTAATGTTTCTGGAGTAATTGCTAATTCTTTTTGTGGAGAATTTTCTAAATCGACATTAGCTTGAGCTTGTGTAGCTAAAGCTATTACGCCTAATCTTGCTCTAGTAGAATCATTTAAAGAGTCTACTCTTTCTACGGTTGGAACATTTTGTTGCACAACCCAGTATTTTCCATCAGAATCTTCTATATAAGCAAGTTGTAAAACTGGAACATAATTAGTTTCACCGTTAAAAACTAATTCTTGAACTGTAACCCACTCAGCTTCAGGCGGATATTCTGAGCGTTTTGGGAATTGCAGCAATTGAACTGAAGAAGCAATTTTATCTTCACCGGCAGCTTTGATTTTAACTGTTTGTCCTTTTCTCATGTAATTCATGGAAATTTTAACAGTATCACCAACAGAAATATTAGTTGGAAGCTGAAGCTCAATTGTTTGAGTTGTTCCGTTATTCGCACCAAATACCATGACTTCTTCGTTTGGACGAATATTAGAATTAGTCGTTATAATGCGTAAACGTGCTTTACTATCCCCGTCAAACAATCTCCACAATTTCTCATTATCATCAAACATCAAGAAACCGTCAATCGATGTACGGCCTTCAATGGAATGAGTTCCAACTTCTTGTACTGAAGTCGTTTCATCGTATGTAGTAACAATTGTATGATAAAGTGGATTTAGTTTATCTAAATCGACGAAATTAATAATATCTCCATGATTAGCAAATCTTGGAAGTTTAATATTTATCGGTGCGGCAGAAGTAAATCTACGCACGATAAAATCGTTGGATTGCGCTTGATAAGTATTCGCTGGTGTTACAACTATAGCTTCTCTACTATAATCAGCAACATACATTTGCCACAGACGATTACTAAAAATTAAAACTATCTGCGATTTTGGATGAGTCATTAGTACTGAACGTACTTGTTGACCTCTGAAGTTTACAATACTTTGCACCGGAGCTACAATTAAAACTTGGTTAACTCCAGGTTTTCCTCCAATATCTTGGAGAACGATAGTATCACCATCAATTGGGGTAGATGGTAAAGTAAATGTAATATCATTACCAGCTGCGGTGTTAACCGAAATAGCTTCACCAGATTTTAATTGATATGAACCAGATGAAACCGTAATCCAGTTTGCGTCTGTACGTAATGCTCTCCAGCGTCCGCTATTAAAAGCTCCTGCTGGTTTTGGAATATCATTTATAGCAGCCCAAAAGCGGTTATCATAAATGATTACAAAATCTTTTAAATATCCACGAGTTGGATCGTATTGTTGAACTGTGTTTTCTTGAATTAAGTAATCAACGTTAACACCGTCAGTTCCTACGGTACGATCAGCTAAAGCTACGTTGATTATTTTATCACCACCTGCGTCCAGACCATCTTCTGCTCTGAACTTTCTTTTAATCTCGGCCATTCTCCCGGGCTCCTATTGTGTTTTCAATAATAAGTATTTATACTTGTTTACTTTAAGATTTGGATGGTATATAATAGAAATCTCACTAATTGAACGAGGTTCATATGGATTTAGAAATGATGCTGGATGAAGATTACAAAGAAGGAATCTGCTTAATTGACTTTAGTCAAATTGCGCTTTCAACTGCTTTAGTAAACTTCCCAGATAAAGAAAAAATTAATTTATCAATGGTTCGTCATTTGATATTGAACTCAATTAAGTTTAATGTCAAAAAAGCAAAAACGCTTGGATACACTAAAATTGTATTGTGTATTGATAACGCGAAATCTGGATACTGGCGTCGTGATTTTGCGTATTATTACAAGAAAAACCGTGGAAAAGCACGAGAAGAATCTACTTGGGACTGGGAAGGTTATTTTGAATCCAGCCATAAAGTTATAGATGAATTGAAAGCTTATATGCCATACATTGTTATGGATATTGATAAGTATGAAGCGGATGACCACATTGCTGTTCTTGTTAAAAAGTTCTCTTTAGAAGGACACAAGATTTTAATCATTTCATCGGATGGTGACTTTACACAGCTTCACAAATACCCAAATGTTAAGCAATGGTCACCGATGCATAAGAAATGGGTTAAAATTAAAAGCGGTTCTGCTGAAATTGACTGTATGACTAAAATCCTTAAAGGCGATAAAAAGGATAACGTTGCTTCAGTTAAAGTACGATCTGACTTTTGGTTTACCAAAGTTGAAGGTGAACGAACCCCTTCAATGAAAACTTCAATCGTTGAAGCTATTGCTAATGACCGTGAGCAAGCTAAGGTGCTTCTCACAGAATCTGAATATAATCGTTATAAAGAAAATTTAGTTCTAATTGATTTTGATTATATTCCTGATAATATTGCTTCAAACATTGTGAATTACTATAATTCATATAAATTACCACCGCGTGGCAAAATTTATTCATATTTTGTAAAAGCGGGTCTTTCTAAATTAACTAATAGCATTAATGAATTTTGAGGTGAATAATGGCTAAAAAAGAAATGGTTGAATTTGATGAAGCTATCCACGGCGAAGACTTGGCTAAATTTATTAAAGAAGCATCTGATCATAAACTGAAAATTTCCGGTTATAATGAACTGATTAAAGATATTCGAATTCGTGCCAAAGATGAACTTGGCGTTGATGGTAAGATGTTTAATCGTCTATTAGCTTTGTATCATAAAGATAACCGTGATGTGTTTGAAGCTGAAACTGAAGAGGTAGTTGAACTTTATGACACAGTTTTCTCTAAATGATATTCGTCCGGTCGATGAGACCGGTCTTTCAGAAAAAGAACTTTCAATTAAGAAAGAAAAGGATGAAATAGCAAAGCTTCTTGATCGTCAAGAAAATGGATTTATTATTGAAAAAATGGTAGAAGAGTTTGGAATGAGTTATCTTGAAGCTACGACAGCATTCTTGGAAGAAAATTCTATTCCTGAAACTCAATTTGCTAAATTTATTCCTTCGGGTATAATTGAAAAAATTCAGTCAGAAGCCATTGACGAAAATCTTTTACGTCCTTCTGTTGTTCGTTGTGAAAAAACTAATACATTAGATTTTCTACTATGATTAAACTCCGCATGCCTGCTGGTGGTGAAAGATACATTGATGGTAAATCAGTTTATAAATTATACTTAATGATAAAACAGCATATGAATGGAAAGTATGATGTTATTAAGTATAATTGGTGCATGCGGGTGTCTGATGCCGCTTATCAAAAGCGAAGGGATAAGTATTTTTTCCAGAAGTTATCAGAAAAATATAAATTAAAGGAACTTGCTTTAATCTTTATAAGCAATTTGGTTGCTAACCAAGATGCTTGGATTGGTGACATCTCTGACGCTGATGCACTTGTGTTTTATCGTGAATATATCGGACGCTTAAAGCAAATTAAATTTAAGTTTGAAGAAGATATTCGCAACATTTATTATTTTAGTAAAAAAGTTGAAGTTTCTGCTTTTAAAGAAATTTTTGAATATAATCCAAAAGTTCAATCAAGTTATATTTTTAAACTTCTGCAATCGAACATAATTTCGTTTGAGACGTTTATCTTGCTTGATTCATTTTTAAATATAATTGATAAACATGATGAACAAACTGATAATTTAGTTTGGAACAATTATTCTATAAAGTTAAAAGCTTATAGAAAAATTTTAAATATCGATTCACAGGAAGCTAAAAAAGTTTTTATTGAAACTGTGAAATCTTGCAAGTATTGATATGAATATAGTATATTGGTTTACATTTGAAGACCGTGTCAAAAATAAGACTCCACCGTACTACTATATCGGTAGTAAATTAAATTGCTCATTTGAGAACGGAATAATATATGACTCTTCCGGAAAGGAATACTGGAGCTCATGTAAACAAAAAAGATTTTTGAATGCGCTAATGCTTCAAAAACCGAGCGTTAAAATAATTCAAATTGATGATGACTTGGATGTTATTGAAGCAGAACGAAAATACCAACTTGAAGTAAATGCCAGAGATAATCCAGACTATTTTAATCTGGTATATGCTGGTGGTGGATTTGGTGTGAGTGGTGAAACTCATCCAGCCAAAGACCCGGAAGTTAGAGAGCATATGAGATTGGCTAATTATATGAACCGTGACGATTTTAGACCTTGGAAAACATCACGAGCTAATATAGAGTCTTGGAAATTATCTCATATTGCTTACGAGAATTATGTGTTATTATTATCCTCTAATCTGTACGGTAAAACTCCTGGATGGCGAAGAGTTAAAGGTAATATAAATATAACTGATACAACTGCTAAATCGATGGTAAAGTATTTCAACTCAGGTTGGATACCTCTCGAAGACCCAGAGTATTGCAAATTATGCCAGCTATGAGGTAAAGTGTCATAGCACCAACTGTTAATTAAATTAAGTTAAAAAGGAAATAAAATGTTTAAACGTAAATCTACTGCTGAACTTGCTGCGCAAATGGCTAAACTGAATGGCAATAAAGGTTTTTCTTCTGAAGATAAAGGCGAGTGGAAACTGAAACTCGATAATGCGGGTAACGGTCAAGCAGTAATTCGTTTTCTTCCGTCTAAAAATGATGAACAAGCACCATTCGCAATTCTTGTAAATCACGGTTTCAAGAAAAATGGTAAATGGTATATTGAAACATGTTCATCTACCCATGGTGATTACGATTCTTGCCCAGTATGTCAGTACATCAGTAAAAATGATCTGTACAACACTGACAATAAAGAGTACGGTCTTGTTAAACGTAAAACTTCTTACTGGGCTAACATTCTTGTAGTAAAAGACCCAGCTGCTCCAGAAAACGAAGGTAAAGTATTTAAATACCGTTTCGGTAAGAAAATCTGGGATAAAATCAATGCAATGATTGCAGTTGATGTTGAAATGGGTGAAACTCCGGTTGATGTAACTTGTCCGTGGGAAGGTGCTAACTTTGTACTGAAAGTTAAACAAGTTTCTGGTTTTAGTAACTACGACGAATCTAAATTCCTGAATCAATCTGCGATTCCAAACATTGATGATGAATCTTTCCAGAAAGAACTGTTCGAACAAATGGTTGACCTTTCTGAAATGACTTCTAAAGATAAATTCAAATCGTTTGAAGAATTGAGCACTAAGTTCAGTCAAGTTATGGGAACTGCTGCTATGGGTGGTGCCGCAGCGACTGCCGCTAAGAAAGCTGATAAAGTTGCTGATGATTTGGATGCATTTAATGTTGATGACTTCAAAACAAAAACTGAAGATGATTTTATGAGCTCAAGCTCTGGCAGTTCATCTAGTGCTGATGACACGGACCTGGATGACCTTTTGAATGACCTTTAATAGATTATATTACTAATTAATTGGGGACCCTAGAGGTCCCCTTTTTATTTCAAAATTTTTTTCACAAAACGGTTTACAACCAAAGCATACTGTGGTACTATACAACTATCGGCAATACTGCTGATGATTAAAGAGGAAAACAATATGGCTAAAGTTGATATTGACATTGTTGATTTTGAATATATTGAAGAGATTATTCGTAATCGTTATCCTGAACTTAGTATCACAAGCGTACAAGATTCTAAGTTTTGGAGTATTCAAATCGTTATTGAAGGTCCTCTTGAAGACCTCACCCGCTTTATGGCTAATGAATATTGTGATGGCATGGATTCTGAAGACGCAGAATTTTACATGGGATTGATTGAACAATAATTATCAAGGGGCTCTATCAAGCCCCTATCAAAATGAGGAAACCGTAATGTATATCGGCAAAAAGTATGAGCTTGTTCCAAGACTTATTGATACATTTATTAATTATAGCCCACGTTCTAATTCATCAATCGTTAAAGCTATTCGAGATAATGGCGGATGGTTTGAAGTTAAAGAAGTTTCCGTCGCTAATGGATATAAAGCAGTAAAACACATTGAATGCGCAAATGGAAAGCATTTTTACCTTAAAGATAGACTTTTAGAAATTTGCGAAGATGAATTTCATTGTTTTCGTGAGTATAAAGAACCGACTTCTGAAGAAGATGAAGTCAAAGACAAGGTTTCTGGCGTAACAAAAATTCACTGCATTGTTGACGAAAACAATGTAGATGAAATCATTGAACTTTTGCGAAAAACTTTTAAGGCCTAATATGACTAAAGATGATTTCCTGGATGCGGTAGAAAAAGCTAGTGAGAAATTTGAAGTGATGGGTGTACGGGTCCACAAAGACAGAAATTACGGGCTCGATATTCAAACGTATTCGTTATGGCTTGTGGGTGAACACAGTCTTGTAACCAGTTTAGTTATGGGTGTCGATACCTATCCTCTATTGGTTAAGTTCAGAAGTATGGAAAAGGCTACTAAAGAAATGATTAAGCTTGGTAAGTGGCTCGATAAAATTCAAAAATAATTGTTTACAACAGGGTAGTAGTGTGATACTATTACCCTATCAACTACTGAGGAGAATAAAATGAGATTACAACGCCAAAGCATCAAAGATTCAGAAGTTAGAGGTAAATGGTATTTTAATATCATCGGTAAAGATTCTGAACTTGTTGAAAAAGCTGAACATCTTTTGCGTGATATGGGATGGGAAGATGAATGTGATAGATGCCCTCTTTATGAGGATGGAGAAAGCGCAGGATTCTGGATTTACCATTCTGACGTCGAGCAGTTTAAAGCTGATTGGAAAATTGTGAAAAAGTCTATTTGAGGAAAATATTATGTCTGACATTCATGTAGCTGGAATTGCTCGAGTAAGTATTCGTTGCCAACTTAAAACTGCGCCTGGGACGGCTTATATTAATTTATCACACGACCTATGTTCTAGTGAAAGACCATTAACTGGTGTAATTACGTTTTACGCTGGAGTTGGCGGAAACGAATTTACTGTAGGCGAATTTGTTGGCTGTAAATTAAAAGTTCAGAAAAATGTGTTAGAACTTTTTAGCGATCTTTATGGTGATAGTGATGAAGTTTTTGATGAAATCGCGCAAGCAGTTAACAGAGGAATGGTAATTTTAGTTAAAATGATTAAAGATAGCGGATTTGCTTCTGGCCCCTTTCAGTGGGAGGTAATATGATTTTTGTATTTGAATTTATGAATGATGACTTCGATTATGCAATTTTTAATGCATTGTATAATCCTGATTTAAATGAATTTAATGAAATGTTTTCTGATGCTTTGAGTATGTCAGAAGAATACTGTGGAGCAAGTCAACGTGTTTGTGTGACAGTCTTTGAAAACAAAGAAAAGACCTATGAAGAAATGTTCTTTGATGCTAATAAAGCCACTGAATGGTTTCTTGAAAGGGGTTTTGCGTAATGATTAAATTGGTATTCGCTTATTCTCCAACTAAAACGGTCGAAGGCTTTAATGAATTAGCATTCGGTTTAGGTGATGGGTTACCATGGGGACGAGTTAAAAAGGACCTCCAGAATTTTAAAGCTCGTACCGAAGGTACAATTATGATTATGGGTGCTAAAACGTTCCAGTCATTATCTACATTACTTCCTGGTCGTAGACATATTGTAGTGTGTGACCTTGAGCGCGATTATCCTGTAACTAAAGACGGCGATTTAGCACATTTCTATATTACTTGGGAGCAATATATAGATTACATTTCTGGCGGCGAAATTCAAGTATCAATTTCTGGCGCGCCATTCGAGACTATGCTTGACCAGAATTCTAATGTTAGTGTAATTGGCGGGCCTGCTCTGTTATATGCTGCATTACCTTATGCAGATGAAGTAGTTGTTTCTCGCATCGTTAAAAGGCATCGTGTTAATTCAACGGTTCAATTAGACGCAAGTTTTCTTGATGATATAAGCAAGCGTGAAATGGTTGAAACTCATTGGTATAAAATAGATGAAGTAACAACCCTTACGGAATCAGTATATAAATGAAATAACGCGTGGCGGAAATATGAATTTTAATTATTACCCTATTCTGTTAGAAAAAGACGAGAAACAGCCAAAGTGGCAGGGTCCTCAGTTTATTAAAGGTGTCTATCAATTAGTAGTTCCTAAAGACAAGATTTATAGCAGTTGTTTCACTGAATCCGCTTGCATTATTTTCGGTAATAGTTCTCCGTATTGGAATTTTGATATAAAGCTGGATAGAAATATCGATATTTGGTTGAAAGCTATGGATATTGGTAATATCACGTTTGATGAGAATAATTATCATATTATTGGTCGCTTTTCCAAACGCGGTAAAGAATTATATTTCACACCTGAAATTGAGAGAAAATTTGATGCTAAACCGTATTGATTATTTAGCTTCATAAAATGTATTATAATTTATATAAGGTACTAAATGAAACAATACCAAGATTTAATTAAAGACATTTTTGAAAATGGCTATGAAACCGATGATCGCACAGGCACAGGAACAATTGCTCTGTTCGGTACTAAATTGTGTTGGGATTTAACTAAAGGCTTTCCTGCAGTAACAACTAAAAAGCTCGCCTGGAATGCATGCATTGCTGAGCTAATATGGTTTTTATCAGGAAGCACAAATGTCAATGATTTACGATTAATTCAACACGATTCGTTAATCCAAGGTAAAACAGTCTGGGATGAAAATTACGAAAATCAGGCAAAAGATTTAGGATATCATAGCGGTGAACTTGGTCCAATTTATGGAAAACAGTGGCGTGATTTTGGCGGTGTAGACCAAATTATAGAAGTTGTTGATCGTATTAAAAAACTGCCAAATGATAGGCGTCAAATTGTTTCTGCGTGGAATCCAGCTGAACTTAAATATATGGCATTACCGCCTTGTCATATGTTCTATCAGTTTAATGTGCGTAATGGCTATTTAGATTTGCAGTGGTATCAACGTTCGGTAGATGTTTTCCTCGGTCTTCCATTTAATATTGCATCATATGCTACGTTAGTTCATATTGTAGCTAAAATGTGTAATCTTATTCCTGGAGATTTGATATTTTCTGGTGGTAATACTCATATCTATATGAATCACGTAGAACAATGTAAAGAAATTTTACGTCGTGAACCTATGGATTTATGCGAATTACAATTAAAATTTCCAGATGAATTTGATGAATGGGACACAGAATCGCAGGTATTTTGGTTGAGTCAATTTGCAAAGCCTCATAATTTTGTTCTTAACAACTATGTATCTCATCTGCCAATTAAAGGAAAAATGGCGGTGTAATTTTATTATTGCGAGGATGTATGATTTTACGATTTAAAGATACTTCTGGCGTTGTTCTTTTTACACTTCCTAACCCAAGCGAGTTAGAAGTTCCAGGACCAGAACAGCCTATTACCATTTATGGTAAAAAATACTATACTCATAAAATGACTCGTGAGTATTTTGATAATAAAATTTCCACAGTTAAAACTTCTTCCGATTGTTACTATGATATTACTGTATTAACGGAAAAACAATATGATGAATTATTCCAGCGTGGGCCGTCTATGCCGGGTAGTGAATAAATACAAATCCGACTTTGATGTTAATATTCACCGTGGTACATTTTGGGGAAATTACGTCGGTAAAGATGCTGGCAGCCGGGAGGCTGCCATTGAATTATTCAAAAAAGATTTTATACGTCGAATTAAATCCGGAGAAATAACTAAAGCACATTTAGAGCCTTTACGTGGAATGAGGCTAGGATGCACATGTAAACCAAAGCCGTGTCATGGTGATATAATAGCTCATGTAGTTAACCGATTGTTTAAAGACGATTTTCAAGTTGAGGACTTATGCAATTAATTAATGTTATCAAAAGTAGTGGTGTTTCTCAGAGCTTTGACCCGCAAAAAATTATTAAAGTTTTATCTTGGGCAGCTGAAGGAACATCTGTAGATCCTTATGAATTATATGAAAATATTAAATCATATCTCCGTGATGGAATGACCACTGATGACATTCAAACCATTGTAATTAAGGCTGCTGCGAATTCTATTTCGGTTGAAGAGCCTGATTATCAATACGTAGCTGCACGCTGTTTAATGTTCGCTCTTCGTAAGCATGTTTATGGTCAGTATGAACCATGCTCATTTATTGACCATATTTCTTACTGTGTAAATGAAGGTAAATACGACCCTGAATTGTTGTCAAAATATTCTGCCGAAGAAATTACATTTTTAGAATCAAAAATTAAGCATGAGCGGGATATGGAATTTACTTATTCCGGGGCGATGCAATTAAAAGAAAAATATTTAGTTAAAGATAAAACTACTGGTCAAATTTATGAAACTCCACAGTTTGCATTTATGACTATTGGAATGGCATTACATCAAGATGAACCTGTTGATAGATTAAAACATGTTATTCGTTTTTATGAAGCAGTATCTACTCGACAGATTTCATTGCCAACTCCTATTATGGCTGGCTGTCGTACTCCGACTCGACAGTTTAGTTCATGCGTTGTTATTGAGGCAGGTGATTCATTAAAGTCTATCAATAAGGCTTCCGCTTCAATTGTTGAATATATCTCCAAACGCGCTGGAATTGGTATTAACGTTGGTATGATTCGTGCCGAAGGTTCTAAGATTGGCATGGGTGAAGTACGCCATACCGGTGTTATTCCTTTTTGGAAACATTTTCAGACTGCAGTTAAATCATGTTCACAGGGTGGAATTCGTGGCGGCGCTGCTACTGCTTATTATCCTATTTGGCATTTGGAAGTTGAAAATCTTCTCGTTTTGAAAAATAACAAAGGCGTAGAAGAAAACCGCATTCGTCATATGGATTATGGTGTTCAGCTGAATGATTTGATGATGGAACGATTCGGAAAGAACGATTACATTACTTTGTTCAGTCCGCATGAAATGGGTGGCGAGCTTTATTATTCTTATTTTAAAGACCAAGACCGTTTCCGTGAATTATACGAAGCCGCAGAAAAAGACCCTAATATTCGTAAAAAGCGTATTAAAGCCCGTGAACTATTTGAATTGCTCATGACTGAACGCTCAGGAACAGCAAGGATTTATGTACAGTTCATTGATAATACGAATAACTATACTCCGTTTATTCGTGAAAAGGCACCTATTCGTCAGAGTAACTTGTGCTGTGAAATTGCTATTCCAACAAATGATGTGAATAGTCCTGATGCTGAAATTGGATTGTGCACGTTATCTGCATTTGTGCTGGATAACTTCGATTGGCAAGACCAAGATAAAATTAATGAATTAGCAGAAGTTCAAGTTCGTGCTCTTGATAATCTTTTGGATTACCAAGGATATCCAGTTCCTGAAGCAGAAAAAGCTAAAAAGCGTCGTAACCTCGGTGTAGGTGTTACTAACTATGCAGCTTGGCTGGCAAGTAACTTTGCTTCTTATGAAGATGCTAACGATTTAACACATGAACTATTTGAGAGATTACAGTATGGACTCATTAAAGCATCCATTAAGCTCGCCAAAGAAAAAGGACCTTGCGAATATTATTCAGACACTCGTTGGTCTCGAGGCGAATTACCTATCGACTGGTACAATAAAAAGATTGACCAAATCGCAGCTCCAAAATACGTTTGTGACTGGTCGTCGCTGCGGGAAGACCTTAAGCTCTTTGGCATCCGTAATAGCACATTATCAGCACTTATGCCATGTGAGTCATCTTCCCAAGTTTCTAACAGTACAAACGGTATCGAGCCTCCACGTGGACCAGTCTCTGTTAAAGAATCAAAAGAGGGCTCCTTTAATCAAGTCGTGCCCAATATTGAGCATAACATAGACCTCTATGATTATACATGGAAATTAGCTAAGAAAGGTAATAAACCTTATCTTACGCAGGTAGCTATTATGCTGAAATGGGTTTGTCAATCAGCTTCGGCGAATACATATTATGACCCACAGATTTTTCCAAAAGGAAAGGTTCCAATGTCAATAATGATTGATGACCTTTTGTATTTTTGGTATTTTGGCGGAAAAAATTTCTATTATCATAATACCCGTGATGGTTCTGGTACTGATGATTATGAAATAGAAACTCCAAAAGCTGAAGATTGTTCATCCTGTAAATTATGATATAATTTGACTCATGGACGAGTCACTATCTATTAACTAAGTGGAAAATTTATGAGCACAGTTTTTAATACAAATCCAGTTGATGTTTTAAAAGAACCTATGTTTTTTGGTTCAGGTCTTGGTATTGCGCGTTATGATATTCAACGTCATAAAGTTTTTGAAGATTTAACCGAAAAGCAGTTGTCATTTTTCTGGCGTCCTGAAGAAGTAAACTTAATGATGGATGCTGCGCAATTTAATAAGCTTCCTCAGTATCAGCAAAATATTTTTACTAATAACCTGAAGTATCAATCACTTTTGGATAGCATTCAGGGTCGTGCGCCGTCTGCTGTACTTATGTCATTAATTTCAGACCCAAGCCTTGATACATGGGTTGCTACGTGGACTTTTAGTGAAACTATTCACAGCCGTTCATATACACATATCATGCGAAATCTTTATACTGATCCATCGAAAGTATTTGATGAAATTGTATTAGATGAAGCTATTATGAAACGTGCTGAATCCATTGGACGTTATTATGATGATGTTCTGATTAAAACTCGTTATTGGGAAAACGCTAAAGCTGATATCGAATACCAAAAAGAAATTAATGCAGACGAAGACGTTATTGAAGATGCCATAGAGCATGAAATGTATTGGAAACGTGAACTAATGCGCTCTCTTTACCTCTGCCTGCACGTAATCAACGCATTGGAAGCTATTCGTTTTTATGTATCTTTTGCATGTACCTTTAACTTCCACAAGAATATGGAAATCATGGAAGGTAATGCCAAGATTATGAAGTTCATTGCACGCGATGAACAGCTTCACCTTAAAGGCACCCAATATATTATTCGTCAACTTCAATCTGGTACTGATGGCGATCAATGGGTTAAAATTGCTCAAGAGTGTGAACAAGAAGCAGTTGATATTTTCATGGAAGTTAACCGCCAAGAAAAAGATTGGGCAGTTCATTTATTTAAAGATGGCGATGTTCCTGGATTAAATACAAATAGCATGTGGAGCTTTATTGATTACTTAACTGTATCTCGTATGAAACAGTGTGGTCTTCCATGCCCAATTACCGATGCTCCGGTTAAACACCCATATCCTTGGATTCGTGAATATCTTAATTCTGATAATGTTCAATCCGCGCCACAAGAAGTAGAACTGTCATCTTACCTTGTTGCACAGATTGATAATGATGTTGATGATAAAGTTATGATGAGTTTTAAAAAATACTTTTAAGGAGTGGGCCGCAAGGCCCATTTTATTATGAAAGAAATTGCAACAGAATATTCATTTATTAAATATACTGAGCTAGAATTAGACGACAATGGAAGTATAAAACAATTATCTATTCCAAACAAGTATAACGTAATTTATGCTATTGCTATAAATGATGAGCTTGTTTATATTGGAAAAACTAAAAATTTACGCAAAAGAATAAACTATTATAGAACTGCTATTAACCGTAAAGACAAAACGTCTGATTCTACTAAATCTGCATTAATTCATGCTGCGCTAAAGGAAGGAAGCAAAGTTGAATTTTACGCCCGCCAATGTTTTAATCTTTCTATGACAAATGAGTTAGGTACAATGACAATCGCAACGATTGACCTAGAGGAGCCACTATTCATTAAACTGTTTAACCCGCCTTGGAATATTCAACACAAGAAAAAATGATGCTTCCACATGGAATGTGGTACTATATTCAAAACACAAAAGAGGATACACAATGCAAGAACTTTTTAACAATTTAATGGAACTATGTAAGGATTCACAGCGTAAGTTTTTTTACTCAGATGATGTAAGTGCATCCGGAAGAACTTATAGAATTTTCTCATATAATTATGCATCTTATTCTGATTGGTTACTTCCAGACGCATTGGAATGTCGTGGAATTATGTTTGAAATGGATGGAGAAAAACCGGTAAGAATTGCCTCTCGTCCCATGGAAAAGTTTTTTAACTTGAATGAAAATCCATTCACGATGAATATCGATTTAAATGATGTTGATTACATTCTAACAAAAGAAGATGGGTCTTTGGTATCAACTTATTTAGACGGTGATGAAATTCTGTTCAAATCAAAGGGTTCAATCAAATCCGAACAGGCTTTAATGGCTAATGGAATTTTGATGAATATTAATCATCACCAGTTGCGCGACAGACTTAAAGAATTAGCCGAAGATGGATTTACTGCTAACTTCGAATTCGTCGCTCCAACGAATAGAATCGTTCTTGCTTATCAAGAGATGAAAATCATCTTATTGAATATTCGTGAAAATGAAACAGGCGAATACATTTCATATGATGATATTTATAAAGATGCTATTCTTCGTCCATATCTAGTTGAACGATACGAAATCGATAGTCCTAAATGGGTAGAAGAAGCTAAAAATGCAGAAAACATCGAAGGCTATGTTGCCGTGATGAAAGATGGTTCTCATTTTAAAATTAAGTCTGATTGGTACGTGTCTCTTCATAGTACAAAAAGTTCATTAGATAATCCAGAAAAATTGTTTAAGACTATTATTGATGGTGCATCAGATGATCTTAAAGCAATGTACGCCGATGATGAATACTCATATAGAAAAATTGAAGCATTTGAAACGACTTATCTGAAGTACTTAGACCGAGCTCTGTTTTTAGTTCTTGACTGTCACAATAAGCATTGCGGCAAAGATAGAAAGACTTATGCGATGGAAGCGCAAGGCGTTGCTAAAGGTGCTGGAATGGAACATCTGTTCGGTATCATCATGAGCCTCTACCAAGGGTATGATAGTCAAGAGAAGGTTATGTGTGAAATCGAACAGAATTTTTTGAAAAATTATAAAAAATTTATCCCAGAAGGATACTAAGCTGTTTACAAGTCCCTCGTGTTGTGTTATAGTAATCTTACTGACATAGCATGAGGACTTTATGATGGATTTGCAGCTTATTACTACTGAGATGGTCGTTGAAGCATACGGTGATACTACAGATGGGATTTCTGTATTTAAAGGAAATCGTCGAGTTGGATATATCACCGATCTTAAGAAAGATTTAGCTAAGCAAGTCAAGCGGAAAACGACCATTAAAGAATATCGAAATCGTCGTCTTGAGCAAGCCCGTGATATGCTTCCTGATGCGGTTGAGGAGATGAAAGTCTTTTTAGAAAATCAGCTTGCGAAATATGATTGTGATGTGTTCATTAATCAGACTCAACCTAATGTTCATATTAACAACTGTAAATGCTATATCATCGTTAATCCTTTGACGGGAAAACATCGTCTTGGAATTAGTAATCCAAATCGTAGCGCATCAGATATGGCAGAAGATGTTGAGGCATGCTTTAAAATTTCTAAATCTCCGGCTGAACATCATATTTTAATTAACGGTCTTTCTCAAGACGATATTATAGAGAGGTTATTAAAACTTTATGCAATTAAGTAATACGACAGCAGGCTTGCTATTAATTGTAATTGCATTAGGCGGAACTTCTTTAATTTTAAAAAATAAAATTGAAAGATTAGAAACGTCTGTTGTAGAAATTACAAAAACGGCCAATGAAAACGCTTTAGCATTAAATAATTTGCGAATTCAGTATAATTATATTGATGCGATGAATAATAAAAATCGTGAGGCAATTGCTGCTATTGAGCGTGAAAATGAAAAACTGCGCAAAGACGCAAAGAAGGCGGATGTGGTGGCTCATAAGCCAGGATTGGTTGAAAAACAAATCAACAACTCCTTCAACAAGTTCGCAGAAGACATCCAGGACCTTTCTAAATGATTAAACTATCAGCAGTAATATTATCTATTGGTCTTCTAGTTGGTTGTTCTACAAAGCCTCTAGAAGTAAAGAAAGAAACAGTTCATCCTAATTGGCCTGTACAAATAAAGTCATATGACGAAGCTAAACTATCTTGGCAAATTAAAGTTATCGATGGTAAAGCTTGGGTCGGTATGCCATTTGAAGATTCTCAGGAATTTCGTATTTGGCTTAATGATGTAAAACGATATGTACATGATCAGAAAACTATGATATGTTATTATCGCCAAGAGTTAAAAGAGGATAAATGCAAATGATTTCATGGCATCAATTTGAACATCTCAAAGGATTGATTTATGAATCCGAGATGGCTGCAATGATTTATGGACGCCAGATTCAGCGGTTAGAATCTTTACCTCCAACTAATGATGTTTTATTAGCTCAATCACGTGCTAATCTTAAAAATGAATACCAAAATAAGTGGGGTAAAGCATCTAAAGACCTACATGATTATATTCAATCATTGGTTGAGAAAAATAAATGAAAACTCTGTTAGAACGTTATATTGAATGTTCAGACCGTTACATTGATGCATGTAATGGTGCAGTATATATGGATTTGGACCGTGGGGTAGTATTAAATGATGAAGACCCTGCGAAAGCTTTAGATGACGCTGGTAAAGCATTACGAAAAGAAGCAAAAGCCCGTGGGCTTGATATGTATCAGCTTAAAAATCACATGATAAAATTTATTTCATCTAATGTTCAGAGCAAATCGGTGAATCAATCAACAGCTGAATTATATAAAGGGCGGCGTGAGCATAATATTCGTATTCTTGAAGTTTTCTTAGGAATTAAATGATGAAAAAGATTATTTTGACTGTTGGATGTCCTGGTTCAGGTAAGAGTACTTGGGCTCGTGAATTTATTGCTAAAAATCCTGGATTTTATAATATCAATCGTGATGACTATCGCCAATCTATTATGGCACATGAAGAACGCGATGAGTATAAGTATACCAAAAAGAAAGAAGGCATCGTATCTGGTATGCAGTTTGATACAGCTAAAAATATTCTGTACGGTGGCGATTCTGTTAAGGGAGTAATCATTTCAGATACTAACCTGAATCCTGAACGTCGCCTGGCATGGGAAACTTTTGCCAAAGAATACGGCTGGAAAGTTGAATATAAAGTGTTTGATGTTCCTTGGACTGAATTGGTTAAACGTAACTCAAAGCGTGGAACTAAAGCAGTACCAATTGATGTTTTACGCTCAATGTATAAAAGCATGCGAGAGTATCTCGGTCTTCCGGTATACAAAGGGACTCCTGGTAAACCAAAAGCAGTTATTTTTGATGTTGATGGCACACTAGCCAAAATGAATGGTCGTGGTCCTTATGACCTTGAAAAATGTGATACTGATGTTATCAATCCTATGATTGTTGAACTAGCTAAGATGTACGATAAGCAAGGATATTACATCGTAGTCGTTTCAGGCCGTGAAAGTGGAACCGAAGAAGACCCAACGAAATATTATCGTATGACCCGTAAATGGGTTGAGGATATTGCTGGCGTTCCATTAGTTATGCAATGTCAACGCGAACAAGGTGATACCCGTAAAGATGATGTAGTCAAAGAAGAAATTTTCTGGAAACACATCGCACCGCATTTTGATGTGAAATTAGCTATTGATGACCGAACTCAAGTAGTTGAAATGTGGCGTCGTATCGGTGTTGAATGCTGGCAAGTTGCTTCGGGAGATTTTTAATGGCGTGGCATCATGAAACTTGGTCTATTGTTATTGTAAATAGTGGTTTAGTTGGTACTAGTAATGGGCAATTTTGTGTATTCACTAGTGAAATCAGAGCTTGGGAGGAATGCCTTAAATTAAGAGAAAAGAATCCTGATATTGAACTAACAGTAAAGAAAACTAAACTGCCTTTACCATGGAAAACTTATGAATAATATAGAAAAGATTTATCGTCTTTGTGATAAAATTGAAAAAGAAAAGAAATATCTATTTTGTTTATGGCCTATTGTTGATGGAAGAGTAGGCTTAGATGTTCTTGATTATGAAACAGAAGATAAAGTAGATGGTTCAACTTTTGATAATGCGTTGGATGTTATTGATTGGCTTGAAGAAAATTATGTGAGGTAAATATGTTTCCGACTTATTCTAAAATCGTAGAAGTAGTGTTTAGCCAAATTATCGCTAATAATATGTTTGAAAAGCTTGATAACGCAGCCGAGCTTCGAATTCATGCTCAAGTGACTCATGTATTGAATACTTTGCTTCCAGACCAGGTTGATTCTATTGCCATTACGCTGTATCCAGGTTCCGCACATATCATTGTCGTATTCGGTCTTGATGCTGAGCTAGTCATCAAAGGCGATATTCGTTTTGAATCACAGACATCAGAATTCAAGGCAATTTAACAGTTTACTTTACGGTAGAGTTGTGATATTATAGCTCTACCAAAACAAATGAGGAAATTGAAATGAGCAAATGGTTTGAAGAAGATAAGGTTTATCGCTTTAAAGCTGGATATAAAGATATTTTTAATGAAACTTGCGGGGCTAATAAACGAATTGCCAAGTTTATTGGGGAAAATTCATTTAAAGTAAAAATAGATTCTGCGAAAAATGTTATTAGCATTAAACGTGAAATTGATGACTGCTGGTATAAAGCTGTTGATGTAATGGGCGAATCTTATAAAGATAGCCCGTTATTTTCAATTACTTATATGTCAGAATATTATTTTTTCGAAGAAGTTCAAAAAGATGACTCTATCAGTAAATTTGAAATTAAAACTGATAAAGAAATTAAGTGGAAAGTAGTAGGTATTACTGGTTGTATGTTCTATATCTATGCTCAAACTGATACGAAGGAAGAAGCTAAAAAGAAAGCTCTAGAATATCTTGAAGAGTATGAAGAAGGCCCGGTAATGATTACTCAAGATGCTGAATTAGTTTCTGTCAAATTAGTTAAAAACGTTGAAAGTAAGGAGCTGGGATCAACATGCTAAGTGAAAAACCGATTACTGTTAAAGAATTCCAAGAAAAAGTTAAACTATTTGCTCAGGAATTGGTAAATAAGGTTTCTGAACGATTTCCAGAAACATCGGTTCGTGTTATTACCGAAACTCCTCGTTCAGTATTAGTAATTGTGAATCCAGGTGATGGTGACCAAATAACACATCTCAAATTGGATTTTGATGGATTAGTTGAAGCACAAAGGGTGTATGGCGTACTATGATGAATTTAACTGATATAATTGATAATTGTCTTGAAAATGATACTGGCGATCATAGAGCGCTTGACTCTGACACAGCACAGTTCATTAGAATAACTTTAATGAATGACACTCTAGTGAATAGTATTCATCCTTCTGTGTATGATGCTATTATTGTGACGAAGTATCCAGTTGAGCTTCACAAAAAGATGGCTGGTGCAATTTTTATTGATAAGAAAAACCGCTTTAAAGATGGGCAGAATATAATTAGTTCTGTTATTAAAAGTATAACTAAACTTCGTCACGAAATTTATCGTGTTGAAACTGCTAAATCTGCTTATCTGGTGATTATGAAATGAAAGCGAGTACAGTACTTCAAATTGCATATTTAGTATCACAAGAATCAAAATGTTGCTCCTGGAAGGTAGGAGCAGTAATTGAAAAGAATGGACGTATTATTTCTACCGGATATAATGGTTCACCTGCTGGTGGTGTGAACTGTTGTGATTATGCTGCTG
>ERZ1673747.519-NODE-519-length-56776-cov-9.333351_pt1 | contig 56776 bp, 57 predicted proteins | sample MGYA00580220_ERZ1673747 | MGnify/ENA primary metagenome ERZ1673747 (study PRJEB41218, sample SAMN15661769) | gut metagenome | host: Homo sapiens | place: Canada: London | collected 2015-08-20/2019-03-30 | study: EMG produced TPA metagenomics assembly of...
CTAACATGCAGGATTGGGGGAAAAGATATCCATATGCAGGTTATGGTGGAAGATTCAGGCATTGGCTTAGAGAAAGCAATCCAAAGCCATACGGAAGTTATGGAAATGGTTCTGCCATGAGAGTGTCAGCAGCGGGATGGCTTTATGATTCGATGGAAAGAACAAGAGAGGTAGCAAGAGCGACAGCAAACGTGACACATAATCATCCGGAAGGCATTAAGGGTGCAGAGGCAACAGCCAGTGCAATATACATGGCTAGGAATGGATTCTCGAAAGAAAAGATTAAAGAATATATTGAGAGGGAGTTTCATTATAATCTTAATAGAACACTTGATGAAATCAGACCGGGATATCATATGGATGAGACTTGTCAGAGAACAGTACCAGAGGCAATTATTGCATTTCTGGAATCCCAAGATTTTGAGGATGCCATACGGAATGTAGTATCACTTGGTGGAGATACTGACACACTTGGCGCTATTACAGGCAGTATTGCAGAAGCATTTTATGGAATTCCGGCTGTATTGGTTGCAGAGTGCAGAAGTCGGCTCGATGAAGGCCTGATGACGGATGTTCTTGATGAGTTTGATCATGCTCTTGGCAGAGATAGAAATGTCGATTCAGATGATAAGAATGGGACACCCGGGAAAGTACTTTGAATGACTTTACCCAGCTTTTACTTGCATTACATAAAATGCTGTGATATACTCAAAACTACATGAAGCAAACCATGTTTTCATGCAAATATTTATTATTAGCCCACCAAGCATATTGGTTAAGCCCATACGGACAGGCGGGGCAGCTGCCGAGAGCGGTGAGAGACCGCATTATTGATTTAGTTAAAAGCTAAATTTTATAAGTTTCCAACCGGAAGAAAGCGAAGAAATCCGGTTGAGGTATCACTTGTGAAATGGTCAATAAAGAGTAGTTAGCTTGTGGCTGTGGGCGGATACAGTTACGGAATAGCAAATATTTGCTGGCAAAGATGCCAACGACAAACTCTGAGAACATAGTTTTTGCGGATGTAGAGAAAATACAAAGTAGAACTATAGAATGACAATGCGGACAGGTGATTTCACCTGTCCTTTTTTGTTGCATTACCTATCAATAATTGGTCCAGTGGATCAATTTTGATTTACGCGAACAACGAGGCAAAGTCCATGCCTGCATGCGATTTTGGTGATTGTCGCGATAACGAGTAAAATTTGCGAAGCGTATTTTATCTCGTTATATAAATATAACGGGTCAGTACTTTCACAGTCACATATAAACAATATTTGATCTGTGGACAGGAAAAGACAACAGGGAGAAGATATGGATAAGAAAAAACAGATGCATGCGCCGGTCTATGAGGCGCTGGAAAAACTGAAGAAACGAAGGGTCGTTCCCTTCGATGTGCCCGGGCATAAGAGAGGGCGGGGTAATCCGGAGCTGGTGGAACTTCTGGGTGAAAAATGTGTCAGTCTGGATGTGAATTCCATGAAACCGCTGGACAATCTCTGCCATCCGGTATCGGTGATCAAAGAGGCAGAGGAGCTGGCGGCGGAAGCATTCCGTGCGGACCATGCGTTTTTCATGGTAGGAGGAACTACCTCTTCGGTACAGGGAATGGTACTTTCCTGCTGCAAGGCGGGGGATAAGATCATCCTTCCAAGAAATGTACACAAGAGTGTGATCAATGCCCTGGTATTGTGTGGAGCGATACCGGTTTATGTAAATCCGGAGGTGGATAACCGTCTCGGAATTTCCCTGGGAATGGAAGTGTCCGAAGTGGAAAAAGCGATTGTTGCGAATCCGGATGCGGTGGCGGTGCTGGTGAACAATCCTACTTATTATGGAATCTGTTCGAATCTTCGATCCATTGTAAAGATTGCTCATGCACACAATATGCTGGTTCTGGTGGATGAAGCCCACGGAACCCATCTGTATTTTGGTGAGAACCTTCCGGTCTGTGCCATGGACGCAGGAGCGGATATGGCATCAGTTTCCATGCATAAGTCTGGGGGAAGTCTGACCCAGAGTTCCCTGTTGCTGACGGGAAAAAATGTGAACTGGGAATATGTGAGTCAGATTATCAATCTGACCCAGACCACCAGTGCATCTTACCTTCTGATGTCCAGTCTGGATATTTCAAGAAGAAATCTGGCTCTCAGGGGAAAAGAATCCTTTGCAAAAGTGAGCCGGATGGCAGAGTATGCAAGGGAAGAGATCAATGCCATCGGTGGATTCTATGCGTATGGAAAAGACATGATCAATGGGAGCAGTGTATACGATTTTGATGTGACTAAACTGTCTGTCTATACCAGAGATATCGGTCTTGCGGGTATCGAAGTGTATGATCTTTTGCGGGATGAATATGATATCCAGATTGAACTGGGAGATATTGCCAATATTCTGGCGTATATTTCCATTGGTGACCGGATTCAGGATATTGAACGCCTGGTAGGGGCTCTTTCAGATATCCAGAGGCTGTACGCCAGAGATCCGGAGCAGATGCCGAATACCGAATATATTAACCCGACCGTTATGGTATCTCCGCAGACGGCATTTTATGCGGAGAAAAAGGCAGTGCCGATCCGGGAGACAGAAGGGATGATCTGTGGTGAATTTGCCATGTGTTATCCACCGGGGATTCCAATTCTGGCCCCGGGAGAGATGATCACAAAAGAAATTATTGACTACATTATATATGCGAAAGAAAAGGGCTGTTCCATGCAGGGAACGCAGGATCCGGCGGTGGAATATCTGTATGTGATGGAAGCTCCGACCGGTGCGGTAAGAAGATAAGGGAGGGGAGAAAAGAATGGAATTATGGTTTTCGGATTACCATACAGAAAAAGTAAAAGTTTCTGTAAAGGTACAAAAGCAGCTGTTCGGGCTGCAGACGGAATTTCAGCGGATCGATGTATTTGATTCGGATGAATTTGGCCGTTTTTTAAGTGCAGACGGAAGCATTGTATTTTCAGAGAAGGATGAATTTATCTACGATGAAATGGTCGTACATATTCCGATGGCTGTTCATCCGAATGTGAAACATGTGCTGGTGATCGGTGGCGGTGACGGCGGTGTGGCAAGAGAACTAGGACATTACAAAGAGATTGAGACCATTGATGTGGTGGAACCGGATCGGGTGTTTGTGGAGGTCTGTAAAGAATACTTTCCGGATAATGCCTGCGGACTGTCAGATCCACGGGTCACGGTCTATTATGAAGACGGATTGCGATTTCTGCGAAGCAAACAAAATATGTACGATCTGATCATCAATGACGCAATCGATCCACTGGGACATAATGCAGGATTATTTACCAAAGAATTCTACGGAAACTGTTACCGGGCGCTAAAGGAAGACGGGATCATGGTTTATCAGCATGGCAGTCCGTTTTATGATGAGGACGAAGAATCCTGCCGGGTCATGCACAGGAAGGCCAGTCACAGCTTTCCCGTCAGCAGAGTGTATCAGGCACATATACCAACCTGCTCTTCCGGATACTGGCTGTTTGGATTTGCTTCCAAAAAATATCATCCCCTGGATGATCTGAATGTAAAACGATGGAAAGAACGGAAAATTAAGACCTGGTATTATACCACCAATCTTCATAAGGGAGCTTTTATGCTTCCGAAGTATGTGGAAGATATGCTGGAAGAAGAAGAAAAGTAGCAACTGTGAAGGTACGGAACAATCAGGAAAAGTAACTGGGTCAGAAAGACCCTAAGAGTACATAATAGAAAACAGGAGGAAAAAAGAATGGGAAGATTACTGATTATCGGATGCGGAGGCGTAGCAGGAGTAGCGATTCATAAGTGCTGTCAGAACAGCAAAACATTTTCAGAGATCTGCATTGCCAGCAGAACGAAAGAAAAATGTGATACTTTAAAGAAAAAACTGGAAGCAACCACAGATACGAAGATCACAACGGCACAGGTGGATGCGGATAAGGTAGAAGAACTGGTTTCCCTGATCCGGTCGTATCAGCCGGATGCGGTTCTGAATGTGGCGCTGCCGTATCAGGATCTGACGATCATGGAGGCTTGCCTGGAGTGTAAGGTGGATTATATCGATACCGCGAATTACGAACCGGAAGATACCGATGATCCGGAGTGGAGAGCCATCTATGAAAAACGATGCAAAGAGGCTGGATTTACTGCATATTTTGATTATTCCTGGCAGTGGGCGTATCGTGAAAGATTCAAAGAAGCGGGGATTACAGCTCTCTTGGGAAGCGGATTTGATCCGGGCGTAACCAGCGTATTTACCGCATATGCAATGAAACATTATTTTGATCAGATCGACACCATTGATATCCTGGACTGCAATGGCGGAGACCACGGATATCCATTTGCAACCAACTTTAATCCGGAGATCAACCTTCGTGAAGTATCTGCCAATGGTTCCTACTGGGAGAACGGTCACTGGGTAGAGACAGAACCGATGGAGATCAAGAGAGAATATAATTTCCCGCAGGTAGGAGAAAAAGATATGTATCTGCTTCACCATGAGGAGATAGAATCACTGGCGAAGAATGTACCTGGTGTAAAAAGAATCCGGTTCTTTATGACATTCGGACAGAGTTATCTGACACATATGAAATGTCTGGAAAATGTAGGAATGCTTTCCACTTCTCCAATCAATTATGAAGGAAGAGAAATCGTTCCGATTCAGTTTCTGAAAGCACTGCTCCCGGATCCGGCATCTCTTGGTCCGCGTACCGTGGGAAAGACAAATATCGGCTGTATCTTCACCGGAAAGAAAGACGGAAAAGAAAAGACGATTTATATTTATAATGTGTGTGATCACCAGGAATGCTACAAAGAAGTTGGCTCCCAGGCAATCTCTTATACGACAGGTGTTCCTGCAATGATCGGTGCGGCGCTGGTTGTGGATAAAGTATGGGATAAAGACGGCGTCTTCAATATCGAAGAATTTGATCCGGATCCGTTTATGGATATGCTGAATCAGTATGGCCTGCCGTGGGTTGTGGATGAAGATCCACAGATCGTAGAATGATGTGGAAAGATCTGCCAACTCCCTGTTACGTGGCAGATGAGAAAAAGTTAAAAGAAAATCTCAGGATTCTTCAGAAACTGGAGAAGGACACGGGCTGTCATGTGTTGCTGGCACAGAAGGCGTTTTCCATGTTTTCTCTGTACCCGATGATTGGAACCTTTATCAGCGGAACCACGGCCAGCGGGCTTTATGAAGCCCGCCTTGGCAGGGAAGAGATGGGAAAAGAAAATCATGTGTTTGCGCCGGCGTATAAGGAAGCCGATATGAAAGAACTGGTGAAAATCTGTGATCATATCGTGTTCAATTCCTTCCGACAGTATGAAAAATATAAAGAGTTATGTAAACAAAGCGCACAGATCCGGGAAGATGGAAAACCGGTCAGCGTGGGAATCCGGGTGAATCCGGAATGTTCCACACAGGAAGGTCATGAGATTTATGATCCATGCGGACCAGGATCACGGCTTGGTGTGACGAAGGCAGAGTTTCGGGAAGATCTGCTGGAAGGTGTGGAAGGACTTCATTTTCATACGCTCTGTGAGCAAGATGCCGATGATCTGGTGATTACGTTTCGGGCTTTTGAAGCAAAGTTTGGTAAGTATCTGAAAAAGATGAAATGGCTGAATCTGGGAGGAGGCCATCATATCACAAGACCGGGTTATCAGCTGAAACAGTTAAAACAGTTGATCGCCTATATTCGGGCAACCTATCAGGTAGAAGTATATCTGGAACCCGGGGAGGCTATAGCTTTAAATGCCGGATATCTGGTGACAGAAGTGCAGGATATCGTGAAAAATGGAATGGAGATCCTGATTTTGGATGCGTCCGCGGCCTGTCATATGCCGGATGTGCTGGAAATGCCCTATCGTCCGCCTCTGCGGGGCGGCTACGAACCGGGAGAAAAAACATATACGTACCGGTTATCCAGCATGACCTGTCTTGCCGGGGATGTGATTGGGGATTACAGTTTTGAACATCCGGTAGCGATCGGAGATCGTCTGGTCTTTGAAGATATGGCGATTTATTCTATGGTGAAAAATAATACCTTTAACGGTATGCCGCTTCCGGGAATCGCTTTGTTGAAGGAAGATGGAACGGTGGAGATGATAAAGACCTTCGGGTATGAAGATTTTAAAGAGAGACTGTCATAACATCACAGAATATCCTGAGAGATCATTAGATTCTTCAGAGAGTATTTGATATTTGCAGAAACACCAGGAGAAAAACAGGAGACAGGAAGACATGGACAGCGGAAAAAAGACAATAAATCATGTAGAAATAAGAAAGATTCTGCCGGTGCAGGACGGGTACCGTATGCCAGGAGAATATGAGCCGCACCGGGGCTGTATTCTGATTTGGCCGGAACGGCCGGGATCCTGGCGAAATGGTGCACGGGAGGCAAAAAAAGCATTTGCAGACGTAATCCGGGCAATTGCAAAAAGTGAAGAAGTTTATCTTGCGGCAAGTGGGAAGAAATTTTCAGAGGCGGAAAAGCTGGCACAGCGTCTGCAGACAGATGAAGCATTGTATCCGATAAGGGTTTTTACGGCAGAGACCGACGATGCCTGGGCCAGAGATGTGGGACCAACCTTTGTGACGGATGGACAGGAAGTAAGGGGAATCAACTGGGAGTTTAACGCCTGGGGCGGAACCGAAGACGGACTGTACGCTTCATGGGAAAAAGACAATCGTTTTGCTCCTTTCTTTTGCGAGAAAGAGGGATACACCTGGTATGACGCAAGGCCGTTTGTGCTGGAAGGCGGTTCTGTCCACAGCGATGGAGAGGGAACCGTGATGGTGACCGAATCCTGTCTGCTCAGTAAGGGCAGAAATCCGGATCTTACCAAAGAGGAGATTACAGAAAAACTGAAAGCCTATCTGGGGGCCGAAAAAGTGCTGTGGCTGCCCCGGGGAATCTATATGGATGAGACCAACGAGCATGTGGACAATGTCTGTGCATTCTTAAAACCGGGTGAGGTGATTCTTGCCTGGACAGACAACAGGGAAGATCCTCAGTATCCGTTATCCATGGCGTGTCTGGGATATCTGGAAGGAGAGACAGATGCAAAGGGAAGAAAAATCACCGTGCATAAACTTCCGATCCCGGATCACCCGGTCTGCGTGACCAGAGAGGAACTGGAAGGATATGTATTTGAAGAAGGCGAGGATGTCCGGGAAGAGGGAGAACGTCTGGCAGCTTCTTATGTAAACTTCTATTTTTCCAACGGTGCTGTGGTACTGCCGGCATTTGGAGGGGAAAATGAAGAAAGTGACCGAAGAGCAGCACAGATTCTGGGAAAACTTTGTCCGGATCGTGAGATTATCCCGGTATATGCCAGAGACATCCTGACAGGAGGAGGAAATATCCACTGTATTACGCAGCAGATTCCGGCAGGGAAAAGACGAAACGAACAGAATCGGTGAGAAAAGCTGGTAAAAGTCCCATGAAAAGGACAAAAGTACCGGGGTGACAGGAGGAAAGAGAACATGGGAAAAAGACAGGTGACGGTGGCAGCAGTGCAGATGCAATGTACCAATCATCCGCAGGAAAACCTTAAAAAAGCAGAAAAAATGGTACGTCAGGCAGCAGCCGCCGGTGCACAGATCATTTTGCTCTCGGAACTTTTCGAGAGAGAATATTTCTGCCAGCAGAGGAGATATGATTTTTACAGCTATGCGAAGCCTGTGGAAGAAAATGAAGCGGTATGCTGGGGACAGAAGCTGGCGAAGGAACTGAAAGTGGTTTTACCGATCAGCTTTTATGAGAAAGAGGTCAATAATCTCTACAATTCGGTGGCCTGCATCGATGCGGACGGAGAAATTCTCGGCGTATACCGAAAAACACATATCCCGGATGATCATTATTATCAGGAGAAATTTTATTTTACACCGGGAGACACCGGTTTCCGGGTGTTTGACACCAGATATGGAAAGATCGGTGTGGGAATCTGCTGGGATCAGTGGTTCCCGGAGACTGCACGGTGTATGGCTTTAGAAGGAGCAGAACTGCTCTTTTACCCGACAGCAATCGGTTCCGAACCGATTCTTGAATGTGACAGTATGCCGCACTGGCGTCGTTGTATGCAGGGACATGCAGCGATGAATCTGATGCCGGTAATCGCAGCGAATCGAATCGGTCGGGAAGAAGTAAAACCGTGTGTGGAAAATGGCGGGCAGGAATCATCACTGATTTTTTACGGTTCCTCTTTTATCACGGATGAAACAGGAGAACTCTTACAGACAGCCTCCCGGGATCAGGAAGAAATACTGACAGAAACATTTGATCTGGACGAACTGGCAGCAAAACGTCTGGAATGGGGACTGTTCCGCGACAGGAGACCGAAGTGCTACGGGAAAATTACAGAGTAGACGAGAGAGCAGAAAAAACTATGAGAAACACGCTTTGCAAGTTTCTCGAGTTATCGCGGCAGTCGCCAAGGTCTAATACAAGCATGGACTTTGGCGCGTTGCTCGCGTAAATAAAAAATCCGGGAAAGTGGTATCTCTTAACACCACTTTCCCGGATTTTGTGCTGTGTCACGCCAGTACCTTGCCTTCCGGGAATGCAGAACGGAAGATGAAACGAACCAGCGGTCCGGCTACGATCAGCTGGAAAGGAAGAGCCATGATAAAGTTCTTGGGGATGTTGGTCAGCCAGATCATCAGCAGCTGGGACCATGCACCGGAGCGCACACATCCTTCCACAGCACCGTACATGGACATGATGAGTACCATCGGTACTACCATAGAACAGGATACACAGATGACTTTTTTCAGTACACTGTCTTCCGGTTTTACCAGATAGGTAAATGCGAACTTTTTCGCCAGACCGGATACCAGGAACCAGTCACAGCACATGGCAAATACATAAGCAATCGGGAAGCCCAGCCATCCTTCTTTTAGCACTTCCAGGGAAAAACCTCCCATATGCAGGGTGACATTGTACATACTCATCCAGAGCACCATGCAAAAACACATCAGGACGGTGTAAATTAAACTTTCTCTTTTATTCTGCGGCATACTTGTTACTCCTTTTTCTCTTTCAAATCTTACTTGGTTTTTTACAGCGTTGATTATTATAACGTAGTCTTTGGTGTTTCGTAAGTGTTATTTTTCTGACAAATCCAGTGCATCAGAGCCAATTGTCCGGGTATCTGTTGTAAATTACCTGCTACCGGCGAATGTAATAGGAGACTTTCCACAAAGTTTTCCTCCACCGGGGACGGAGTTCCGTGGATATCACGGATGAATCCACTGGAGCCTGTGGAAAACTGTGAGAAAAATCTACCGAGAAAACTGGAAGTTCTGAGAGAAGTATGATAAAATGTATCAGTAAGTGTGATTGGAAACAGTCGCGAAAACAGTATGAAGGAGGACCCAATCATGAAGGTTACGAAAGAAACCACTATGGGCGAGATGCTGGAACTGGATGGCGGAATCGCTGTGATCCTGATGCAGGCTGGTATGCACTGTGTAGGATGCCCGTCTTCTATCGGAGAATCTCTGGAAGAAGCATGCATGGTGCATGGTCTGGATGCAGACGTTGTTCTGGCAAATATTAACGAATATCTGAGCAGCAGAAACGCGTAAGTCGTAGAAGCGGTTCAAATCTTAAGATCCTCAGTTTCCGGTTGGTGTAAGAAGCACCTGTCGGAACTGAGGATTTTTAAGTTTTGGCAGAGTATACAAAAAGCATATGGCAAATTTGGACTTGTTGCCATATTATCAACAAGTCTATTATTTCTTATAATCAGTAAAAAGGAAACTATTTTAACAGAAAAAGAGGATAAAAATGAATAAAGACAATTATATCCACACGCCATACAACGATGAATGGATCGCGCAGCGGGCGGATCCGTTTGTGTACCGCCACACGGACGGAACCTACTATTTTACCGCATCCGTACCGGCTTATGACCGGATTATTCTGCGTGCTGCGAACGATCTGGGTGGTCTGGTACATGCGGAGGAGAAAACCCTCTGGGTGAGACATGAAAGCGGACCGCAGAGCATCCATATCTGGGCACCGGAGATTCACTATCTGTTTGGCGGATGGTATATCTACTATGCAGCCGGGGATAAAGATGACATCTGGAACATTCATCCGTATGTCCTGCATTGCAAGGGGCAGAATCCGATGAAAGATGAATGGGAAGAACTTGGCATGATGCAGGCGGCAGACAGCGATGAATTTTCGTTCCATGCCTTTTCTCTGGACGCGACGGTGTTTGAACACCGGGGAGAATGGTATTATATCTGGGCGGAAAAAACGGGTGTCGGTCGCCAGATTTCCAATCTGTATATCGGAAAAATGGCAGCAGCCAACAAACTCTGCACGGATCAGGTATTGTTGACAACACCGGATTATGACTGGGAGCGGGTGGATTTCTGGGTAAATGAAGGACCGGCGATCTTAAAACATGGCGGAAATATTTTTCTGACTTTTTCCGCAAGCGCGACGGGAGCATGCTACTGCATGGGAATGATGTATATCGATGAAAATGCAGATCTGCTGGATCCGCATGCGTGGACGAAACTGCGGCATTCGGTACTGAAAACTGACGAAGAAAAGGGGATTTACGGACCGGGGCACAACTGCTTTGTAAAGGCAGAAGATGGTGTGACGGATCTTTGTGTCTATCATGCCCGCCCGTATGACGAGATCATCGGAGATCCACTGTACGACCCAAACCGCCATGCGAGAATCATGAAAGTGACGTATGACGAAAAAGGATTCCCGGTATTTGTGTACCAGAAGGTGGAAGAAACAGAGTATTTGTAAACGGATATTTGAAAATATACTTTATACATAAAAATATGGAGGAACAACATGGCAAAATTAGTAATCAATGCAGAACGAAAACTTTCCCATATCAATAAAGAACTGCAGGGACATTTTTCCGAGCATCTGGGAAGGTGTATCTATGAGGGACTGTATGTGGGAGAAAATTCTGAAATCCCGAACGTCAACGGGATGCGTACCGATGTGGTGGAAGCCTTAAAACAGATCCGCATCCCGGTACTTCGCTGGCCGGGTGGATGTTTCGCTGACGAATATCACTGGAAAGACGGCATCGGACCGAAAGAAGGAAGAAAGAAAATCGTCAACACCCACTGGGGCGGCGTGGTAGAAGACAACAGCTTCGGAACGCACGAATTCTTCGAGCTGTGCCGTCAGCTGGGCTGTGAGACTTATATCAACGGCAACATGGGAAGCGGAACCGTACAGGAAATGTCTGAGTGGGTAGAATACATGACCTTCGAGGGCGTATCCCCGATGGCAGACCTGAGAACGAAAAACGGTCACAAAGAAGCGTGGACGGTAGATTACTTTGGTGTGGGAAATGAAAACTGGGGCTGTGGCGGTAACATGAACCCGGATTTCTATGGAAATATGTACCGCAGATACCAGACATATGTGCGGAACTATGCTGGAAACAAACCGATCAAAAAGATCGCCTGCGGAGCAAATGTGGACGATTACGAGTGGACAGAGGAAGTCATGAAAACCACCTTCCGTCGAAACGAACCGGGTCAGCACGGATTTATGGACGGGCTGTCTCTGCACTACTATACGCATCCGGGCGGATGGTTAAACAAAGGAAGTGCTACTGAATTTGACGAAAAAAAATGGTACCAGACCATGAAAAAGACCTGGTACATGGACGAACTGATCACCCGTCATGGAGCTATCATGGACAAATACGACCCGAAAAAAGAAGTTGGAATGATCGTCGATGAATGGGGAACCTGGTTTGAAGTAGAACCGGGAACCAACCCGGGCTTCCTGTATCAGCAGAATACCATGCGCGATGCCCTGGTAGCAGGTATCAACCTGAATATCTTTAATAAACACAGTGATCGTGTAAAAATGGCAAATATCGCCCAGATGATAAATGTCTTGCAGGCCGTAATCCTGACCGAAGGCAGCAAAATGATCAAGACCCCGACCTATCATGTATTTGATATGTACAAATATCATCAGGACGCAGACCTCCTGGACAGCACCCTGGAGACAGAAACCGTCGGACTGGAAGAAGAAAACATGGTACCAAACCTGTCCGAGTCGGTATCCATTGATGCAGACGGCGTGATGCACATCACCATGACCAACTTGGATCTGGAACACGCCTACCCGATCGAGACAACGATCCTCGGCAAAAAAGTAGAATCCATTAAAGCCCAGATCGTAACCCAGGAAATGCACGCCAAAAACACCTTCGAAGACCCGGAAAACGTAACCGTCCAGTCCTTCGAGGGCGTGGAAAAAGTACACGCCGGAATCAAATTCACCATTCCGGCCTGCAGTGTACTGCACATTGCACTGAAATAAAGTCCGCGTGAAAATCGCGGAGCAATCCTTGCGATACCAAAAGGGTGGCCTGTTATACAGGCTGCCCTTTTCCGGTAAAATGACACGATATAAAAAACAGAGAAAGAAAAAACAATGGACACATTCACAAGAATCTGCAAAAAATGTCTGCTTCGTGAAATGAGCGAAGCAGACACCTACAAAACCATGTACGAATACATCGCCAACCTGAACCCCGACGACAAAACCCCGGATCAGAAATACGAAACCCGCCTGTCCCGGTGCAAAACCTGCGACCACCTGCTCTCCGGTATGTGCCGCATCTGCGGCTGCTATGTAGAAATGCGCGCCGCCATAACCCACCGCCACTGCCCGGATATTCATCCGAGATGGTGAAAATTGATCCAAATGGAGAAAACCGTTTTGCCGCGCTGCGGACAGTCTGTTTAAGCAAAAACTAATGCGAAAACAGGCTGTCTTTTTTACTAAGCAGTTATAATAAAAAACAATTTAAAGAGTAAACAGTTTCCAAGGGAACTGTTCAATACCCTAAAAGTTACAAGCCATATGTCACTTATTGAACAGTAACTTCCGAAATTCAAACATAAATAATCCAATCAGACCAATTCGGAAACAATTATAATAGAGGAATGTCTAAGATCATTCAAAACACTATACTCATAAGTTATTCAAACTTCCAAAATCAAAAACAATATAGTAAAGGAAAAATAAGTAATAAGTTTCATCGAACAAACCAGTCTCAACGAAAGCCAGAAGCGGGAGGGCGGGGAGTGCCGGGCAGACAGCCTTTTGCTGGTGCTTTTAGCAAAGATGAGATCCGGCACCTACGCAGACTTTCGCGAGGGTCCGCCGACCCTCGTGAATATAGTCGGAGTTGGTGACTAGCTCAGATTTGCGTTACCAGCGGCTGTCTGCCCGGCGCTCCCCGCCCTCCCGCTTCGTCCGTCTTGAACTAAACTAATTTATTTCCCCTCACACATCCGCAAAAACTCCCGATGCACCCGCTCATCCTCATCCAGCTCCGGATGAAACGCCAGCGCCATCTGCTTCCCATACCGAACCGCCACAATCCGATCCTGTACTACAGCCAGTACCTCAACTCCATCCGAAACATCCGCCACATAAGGCGCCCGGATAAACGTCATAGGAATCTCCCCAATTCCTTTAAACTCTGCTTCCGTGTGAAAACTCCCCAACTGCCGTCCATAAGCATTCCTCTTCACCGTCATCGGAACCGTCTGAAGATGCACCATCGCATCCCCCTCCAGCGAATCCGCTAGAAGAATCATCCCCGCACAGGTAGCCAAAACCGGAAGCCCATCCTTAATCTGCTTCCGGATCGTATCAAACATCCCAAGCTCCCGTAAAAGCTTCCCCTGTACCGTACTTTCGCCGCCGGGAAGAACCAGCCCGTCATAAGACTGGTTCAGATCCTCCGCCTTGCGAAGCTCCACACAGGAAGCCCGAAGCACTTCCAGTTTCCGCTCGTGCTCGATAAAAGCTCCCTGTACGGCAAGAACTGCAATTTTCATCTTATTTTCCCCTTTCTGCCATCAGAAGCTGAATCTCAGATTCGTTGATACCGACCATCGCTTCCCCGAGATCCTCAGATAATCTGGCGATCATCTTCGCATCTGTATAATTCGTAACCGCTTTCACAATCGCATTTGCTCTCTTCTCCGGATTGCCTGATTTGAAGATACCGGATCCTACGAAGACACCCTCGGCACCCAGCTGCATCATCAAAGCTGCATCTGCAGGAGTAGCCACACCTCCGGCTGCAAAATTAACCACCGGGAGCTTTCCATTTTCATGTACATAAGCAACCAGATCAAAAGGAACCTGTAACTGCTTTGCAATCTCAAAAAGCTCATCCTCACGCATGCCTTTGATCTGTGCGATCGCACTGTTCATTTTACGCATATGACGTACCGCCTGCACGATATCGCCGGTACCAGGTTCTCCTTTGGTACGGATCATGGAAGCACCCTCGTTGATCCGGCGAAGCGCCTCGCCCAGATCCTTTGCTCCACATACAAAAGGTACTTTAAAGTTTTTCTTATTGATATGGTACACATCATCTGCAGGAGAGAGTACTTCACTCTCATCGATATAGTCAATCTCGATCGCTTCGAGAACCTGAGCCTCCACAAAATGACCGATTCGGCATTTGGCCATAACCGGGATAGTAACAGCATCCTGGATCCCCTGAATCATCTTCGGATCACTCATACGGGAAACACCGCCGGCTGCACGGATATCTGCAGGTATCCGTTCCAGAGCCATGACAGCACAGGCACCTGCTGCTTCCGCAATCTTTGCCTGCTCCGGTGTGGTGACATCCATGATGACACCGCCCTTTAACATCTGTGCCAGTTCCTTGTTCAGTTCGTATCTGTTTTCCATAATAATAATATTCCTCCTTAAGTAGTAGGTTAATCTCTTGAAAAAAATGTATGGGTAGATTATAATGCTAAAGTGGATATGAAAAAATTATCAAAATAAATATATTCAGTAAGGCCAGACAGGAGAAAAGAAGAACAATGCTGACGTATAATTTCACAAATATAGGGTCAGATTCCATGTATGAATATCTGTACAAATGCATCAAAAACGATATTTTACAGGGGACTTTGCAGGCAGGAGAAAAACTTCCCTCCAAGCGGAGTTTTGCAAAAAATCTGGGTATCAGCGTGATCACTGTAGAAAATGCCTATGAGCAGCTGATCGCGGAGGGCTATATTTATTCCATGCCCAAAAGAGGATTCTATGTAACGGACTTTAAAGGGGTGCTGGAGACAAAACAGAGAGAAGAAGTGCAGGAGATTATTCCCATGACCAGTGGAGAAAACAGCTATCTGGCTGATTTTACCAGCAATCAGACCGAGGCCGATCAGTTTCCATTTACCATCTGGGCGAAGATGGTCAGGGAGGTGTTAAGCGACAGCCGGATTCAGTTGATGACTAATCCACCCTGTGGAGGAATCATGTCACTCAGACAGTCCATCGCGGGCTATCTGAAAGATTTCAGGGGTATGACGGTACAGCCGGAGCAGATCATCATAGGAGCCGGAACCGAGTACCTGTACGGTCTGCTGATCCAGCTTCTGGGACACGAGGCAGTCTATGCGGTGGAAAATCCGGGATATCAGAAGATCGGGAAAATCTATCGGAACTATCAGGTAAACTGGACATACATCGATATGGATGATGAAGGCGTGGAAGTTTCTCAGTTAGAAGAAAAAAAGGTAGATATCGTACATATTTCTCCATCCCATCATTATCCGACCGGAATTGTGATGCCGATCAGCCGCCGTTATGAACTTCTTGGCTGGGCTTCAAAAGGAGAAGGCAGGTACATCATCGAGGACGATTACGACAGTGAACTGCGTCTGGGCGGGAAACCGATCCCCACACTGCAAAGTATCGATATTTCCGAAAAAGTTATTTATATGAATACCTTTACAAAGACGCTGGCTTCTACCGTGCGTATCAGTTATATGATCCTGCCGCGTCCGCTTCTGGAACAGTTTTATCAGAAATTATCATTTTATTCCTGTACGGTATCAAACTTTGAACAATATACCCTGGATCTGTTTATCAAAGAAGGATATTTCGAAAAACATATTAACCGGCTGCGCAATTACTATCAAAATAAGAAAAATGGATTCTTATCTGCGATCCGGGATAGTGGCCTGCACAAATGTGTGGAAATATCCGGGGAAGAGGCCGGTGTGCATTTTCTGATGAAATTGAAAACGGAGAAAGCTGAGGAGAAGGTAATGGAACTGGCAAAAGCCCAGGGCATCAAACTGTCACCGCTCTCTAAGTTTTATTATGAAAAGAAAGCAGGAATTGAAAATACGTATGTGATGAATTACTCTTCGGTGGATATGGGGCAGATCGGAAAGATTGTAAGAGGGCTGGAGAAGATTTGTTAAAAGAGATGAGATAAAAAGACTTTCCATGGATCATTATGATTTATGGAAAGTCTTTTTTGGGTAAAAACTCAATAACGTCTTGAACAGAGCAATGAAGAATTTGACAAAGAGCATCAATGGTGTTTGTTGATACTGATTCACCGGCTTTGAGTCTTCGGATTGTTGAACTACTAATTCCGCCTTTAACCTGGAGAGTATAGGTTGATGCACCATTCTTTTGCATAGTATTCCACAATGGTTCGTAGGAAATCAATGAATATATGCCTCCTTTTGACATTGACATATATTCATTATTGCCTATAATAGTAAATAAGTGTGATAGGCAATATTGCCTATGAAAAAAGAAAAAAATAACGCCTGACATAGGACGTTTTTTCGTAGAGTATCAAACTATATGAATGCAATCAGCTATCTAATATACTAAAAATTCTACATCTTGTCATATTTTTTGTCAATATATCACTCGGGTTTGATATTAATATTGCCGGTTTTGTTATGAAAATTTATTTTTATTCACTGAGTTACTTCTATTTGCCGTCAAAGTTATAGTCATAAGCGGAGGTGATCATTATATGCCGAGAAAAGGCGAAAATATTTATAAGCGAAAAGATGGCAGATGGGAAGGCAGATATATTAAGCGGCGAAATGGGAAAAAGGCGATCTATGGATATGTATATGCAAAAAATTACTCTGAAGTGAAGAGAAAACTTAACTTAAAGCGTACAGAGACTATTCAGGAGATTAAATTGGAAAAGACATTACAGAAAGATATTTCCTTTACTACAATTGCAAAGTTCTGGTTAATGTCCATAAAACCATCTGTTAAGGAATCTACATGGATCAAATATAGAAACACCCTTAATTGCCAAATTATCCCACGGATAGGTGTGAAAAATATAAGTGAAATTGATTATGAAACTGTCTTTGGAATATGCAGTGATATGCTTTCAATCAATAAAGATGTGGGAAAAGGACTGTCCAGTAAAACGGTATCGGATGCTTTATCCATCATAAAAGCAATTATAAAATATGCTGAACGGATGAAGTTCATAACTGACAGAACGGCATTAGATGTTTCTGTGAAGTTGAAAACTTCTCAGTTGAGGGTATTTTCTCATGTTGAGGAACAGATTCTCTTTGAATATTTATCAGAAAAGTTGGATTATACTAATCTTGGGATTCTTATATGTATGTTTACAGGGATTCGTATAGGAGAGTTATGTTCTCTCACATGGGAAGACATCTCGCTAGGCCTTTTCTTTGCGTTTGGGGCAAGCATGTCGATGTGGTGCTTGATTTTAAGCGGTTTTTTAAAGATCAGGAAGTACAATATTGTTACAGCTTGTGATCAGGTGCTCACCCCACTGATAGCACTGATTGTTTTGATTATTATGAAGGGAAATGTAGATAGCACTATAGGATATCTGATTTTCCGCGTGCTGGAAGGGTTCGAATCCATATATGTCATACAAATGATATTGGGAACCATCGGTGCGATTCTGATTATTCCTTATGAGATGGAAAAAATAAAAATCAAAATTTCATAAATATTAGACAACGGAGTGAAGAAGCTATAGAGAAGTGTATCACGGATTATTATGGCAGCAGGTGTAACAGCATCTGCTGCCATTTGTATAACAAGGTAAAATAATACGACTTTAAATCACGGAATGAAAACGATCTGTTGCCATTCGGTGGATATACTCACGAACGACAGTAAGTGAAAAGATAGGAGGTATGGGATGGCTAAATTTTGCGGAAAATGCGGAACAAGGCTGGATGAAACTACAGGATTATGTCCAAATTGTGATGCTGATAAATTAAAAAGAGAGTCCGGTCTGAGAGGATCAGAAGATATGCTGAGACAGATGCGATCGGAAAATAGAAAATTACGGGGAAAGAAACAGGTGGAAGAAAAAAGGGCAACACAGAAGAAAAAGCCTGTAAATAAAAAAGGAAAGAAACCTAAGAAAAAAATTATAAAATGGATGTTAGAACTTTTTGTGCTACTGTTAATTGTGTTTGGTGTCGCGTATTTTAAGTATTTAGATAAATCAGTTATAGATGTAGTCTTGGAGAAAATTGGTGTAAAACAAGAAAATACCGTATTTACAACACAAATCATAGAAGAAAATTATGTTCCGAATGAGAAAAATATTGTTTATGAAAATGAAGGATTTGGATATGTAAATAACATGGTGTTATTGTTTGCACGTACAACTGTAATGGGAGGAATAAATGGAAAAAGAAGATAGAGCAGCAGAAGACAGCAAGGACAATGCAAACGGGACGGAAAGTACGCCGACTCCGACCGAAGAAGAAATGCAGGAAGGTACAACGGCGGATACTTATGATTTATCTGTCTGGGATAATCGTTTTCCTGCAAAACCACAATCCGTATATCAGAAATATTTTGTTATTTTTAATGATGGAAATAAAAATAATCGAATTGAGCTGACCGTATTTGATGCCGAAGATGGTGCAGATGAGCCATATCTGTGCTGGGATGGTTATGGTGATCCGATGAAGTTGAATAATAACAGTTCTGTAAAAGACTGCGACTGGTATTATTATGACCTGGATACGAATTCATGGGTTGCGTTCGACGGGGACAGTACAGGAATGGCAGAATGTGCAGATACGATTATCAGCAGTAATCTGGATGTATGTGATTCGGATGGAACCATAACGTTAGAACGACTTACTGAAAAAGGAAGAACGGGAGACATTGACTATTCGTATTATCAGAATACGGAATATGATGATACGGAGGGTGGTATACATACTTATAAATATTTTAAAGATGACTGTACATGGGAAGAAGCTTTTGAGAAAGCAAAGAAAAAAGGCGGCTATCTGGTACGGATTAACAGTGAGGAAGAATATGAGTATATTATAGATGAGATAGCGGCAAAAGGGTATGGGAACATAAAGTTTCGGATCGGAGGAAGAAGAGAGCCGGGCAGTTATGAATACTATTGGGTGGATGAAAACAACGAACCATATGGAGAAGTGATAAATTCTACAGAATATTGGTCAGCAGATGAGTGGATGCTCGGTGAACCGAGTTATGAGGATGGAGATATTCAAGAAAATTGCCTGGATTTCTATTATTATGATGAGGAGAACCGATGGGTATATCTAAGGCATTTGTCAGTGGCTGCGGTGCCTGTGTGTCCGTGCTGACGAAAGATGACAGCACGAACGCCGGGAAACAACAGCGCTGCACTTGTATAATGAGTGCCCGACAAAATATGAAATATTTTATCATAAAGATATTAAATAAATATTACATAAAAATTACACGGAGAAATATTTTGAAGAAATATTGACGAAAAACAGGTATCTGGCATATAATAACAGCGATTATATCCCGATATGCTTTTAACAATCTCGGGAAGTAATCCATTTATCTGACAGACAAGTGAAAACGCAATGATTCAGCAGCTGCCGGAAGGCAGCGGACAAGAGGAGGCAAACATGAACAAATATGTGGAAAACCCTTCTGCATGGACTGCACCGGTGATCCCGGAGAAGATCCCACAGGGTGACATGCCAGGAGACAAGATCGAGATTGGTGAAGATCACATCAACAAAGCAAACCTGATCTTCAGAGAACTTTTAGGACAGATCAGAGAACTGAAAAAAGAAGACGCAGACCGCAAGATCGTACTGACTGTATGCGGTGGATCCGGAGTAGGAAAATCAGAGACCGCTTCTCTGCTTTCTTTCTATTTTAATCAGATTGGAATGAAAGCCTATACACTGTCCGGAGATAACTATCCGCACAGAATTCCAAAGTACAACGATGCAGAACGTCTTCATGTATTTCGTGAGAGCGCGATCCGCGGTATGGTAAAAGACGGAACATTTACAAAAGAAAGATTCGACATCATCCATGAAAGACAGATTGCAGGAATGGATGCAGATCCGAAGCTGAAAGAGAGCTACGACTGGTATGAATCTTATCTGGAAAATGGTAAGACAGGCCTGAGAGGATATCTTGGTACCCTGAATGAAATCGATTTCAAAGAAGTGGAAGGAATCGTTGAAAGCTTTAAAAACAAGGCAGAAAAGATCTGGCTGAAACGGATGGGAAGAGAAGATACCGAACTGTGGTATGAAGAAGTGGATTTCTCTGATACCGAGATCCTGATCATCGAGTGGACACACGGAAACAGTGACAATTACAAGGGTGTAGATATTCCGGTTCTGTTAAACAGTACTCCACAGGAGACTATGGCACACAGAAAAGCAAGAAACCGTGACGGTGCTGTAGACAGCCCATTTACCACCATGGTACTGGAACTGGAACAGGATATGCTGGAAAGCCAGGCTCATAAAGCGAAAGTGATCGTATCCAAAGCAGGAAAACTGTTATCCTATGACGAATACAAAGAGATTATGGATCAGGGAAGAATATAAGGAGAGAGAAGCATGAGTAAAATGACCGTTACAGCAGATGCAAAACCGATGTTAAATGCATATCCGGACAGCGTAGGCGGAACCCTCAGCGATATCACCGGATTTTTACAGAAACCGGAATTAAAGGATGTATTTTCTTCCTTCTATATTCTTCCAAGTGTATTTAATACGGATCTGGATCGCGGATTTTCCGTGATCGATTACACACTGAACGAAGAACTTGCGGACCGGAAAGATCTGGAAGCACTGGATAAACTGGGTATCAATCTGAAACTCGACTTTATCCTGAATCACGCTTCTGTATTATCCAGTCAGTTTCAAGATATTCTGAAAAATGGTGACGATTCCAAATATCGTGATTTCTTCATTGACTGGAACAAATTCTGGAACGGTAAGGGAACCATGACCGAGGAAGGCTACATCCAGCCGGATCAGGAGCTGATCCAGCATATGTTCTTCCGCAAGCCGGGTCTTCCGATCCTGATGGTACGTTTCCCGGATGGGAAAAATGTACCGTACTGGAATACCTTCTATCAGGAAATCAAATATCCGGTTCTGGATGCACAGGATATCATGCAGGTAGCTAACGTGCAGTATTATAAGGCAGATCTGATCGCAAAGAAAGTCAACGAAGAGATCGCAGCAGGTAAGAAACCGGCGGAACTCACCATCGATGACAGCTGTAAGGACAGCGTTGTGGAACTGCTGGAGAGCAAGAGAAAATACCTGGGACAGATGGATCTGAACATCAAATCCCCGCTGGTATGGGAGTTCTATGAGAATACTCTGAAAACACTGGCTGGATACGGCGCAAAGATCGTCCGTTTGGATGCATTTGCCTATGCGCCGAAGGAGCCGGGTGAGAAAAACTTCCTGAATGAGCCGGGAACCTGGGAACTGCTGGAAAAAGTCCGCAAACTGGCAGACAAATATAACCTGACGCTGCTTCCGGAGATCCATGCAAGCTACGGAGAGAAGAACTATGAACAGATTGCAAAACAGGGTTACATGACCTACGATTTCTTCCTTCCGGGAATGATCATCGATGCACTGGAAAGCGGCAACGGTTCCACTCTGGAAAAATGGGCAAAAGAACTGATGGAAAAAGAAATCCATGTAGTCAACATGCTGGGCTGCCACGATGGAATCCCGCTTCTGGATCTGAAGGGGCTGATCCCGGAAGAAAGAATCCAGCAGATCATCGACACTGTTGTTGCAAGAGGCGGATATGTGAAAGATCTTCATGGTCAGAAAAATGTATATTATCAGGTAAATGCAACTTATTACAGTGCACTGGGCGAAGATGACAAAAAAATGCTTATGGCCAGAGCACTGCAGATGTTCATGCCTGGAAAACCGCAGGTATGGTACTTGGATCTTTTCGCTGGCAAGAACGACCACGAGGCTGTTAAACGTGCCGGTGCCGGCGGTCATAAAGAAATCAACCGTACCAATCTGTCCGCAGCACAGATCGAAGAACTGATGAAGACAGATATCGTAAAAGAGCAGTTGAAACTTCTGCATTTCAGAAACGTATCCAAAGCATTTGGTTTTGACGCAGATCTGGCGGTATCCACAGAAGGCGAAACCATCACCTTCACCTGGACAAACCAGGGCGAGAGCGCAACACTGCGTGCAAATCTGAAGACCTTTGAGTATGAGATTACGGATTCGGAAGGAATTTATGCGTAAGGGGTAAGGCAGTAGCATAAGGGAGATAAATAAAAATTAAAAATAAGGGAAGACAGGGCGAAACTGAACGGGGAGCAGTTTCGCCCTGTCTTTTGATGTGCAGAAAATTCCTTTTCTGTAAATCAAACAGCATTCTTTTTAACTGGCATTTTCGCTCCTTCCGCTGGAAAAATGCTAGGGGATAGAGTATACTGAAAGAAAGTATGATTCCGTGGAAACAGGAAGAATATACAAAAGAGGAAAAGGGAAGCGGGGGAATATATGGAACTTATGAAAAAGGGGCATCACCGTCTGGAAGTGATGTCGCATTATTATGGAAAACGAATCCAGCAGGATATGAGTAACTTTGTCAAATGGATTCTGCTGGCACTTTTGATCGGTGGAGTGGTTGGCGGTGCCAGCAGTTTATTTGCCGGGTGTCTAGGCTGGGTGACACAGTTTCGGACGGATCAGCCGGTGGTCGTTTTATTATTACCTTTTGGCGGTTTGTTGATCGTATTTTTATATCAGAAGATTGGAAAAGAGGACAGAGGAACAACCCAGGTACTCTCTACGATCCGGTCGCAGGATGAGGTTCCGCTTCGTTCAGCACCACTGATTTTTATCGCTACGGCACTGACGCATCTGCTGGGTGGTTCTGCGGGCAGGGAAGGTGCGGCGATCCAGCTGGGCGGAAGTATCGGCAATCAGCTGGGACGGTGGATCCATCTGGATGAGGAAGACCGCCATGTGATCGTTATGTGCGGAATGAGTGCAGCGTTTTCGGCGGTATTCGGTACACCGATGGCAGCTGCGGTATTTGCCATGGAAGTTGTCAGCGTGGGCGTGATGTACTATGCGGCACTGTTGCCATGCGTGGTGGCATCGCTGGTTGCTTATGATTTTGCGGGAAGCTTCGGGATTCATCCGGAGAATTTTCATGTCACAGGAATCCCGGCATTTTCGATGGAAAACGGGATCAAGATGGGTATTATCGCTGTGGGATGTGGCGCGGTCAGTATCCTGTTTTGTTTGTTGCTGGAATATGTGAGCAAAGGATATGATAAATGGCTGAAAAATCCATATCTGCGCGTCTTTGCGGCGGGTTGTCTGGTGGTAGTCCTGTACTGGATCCTTGGGACAGACCGGTATATGGGTGCGGGTAATCAGCTGATCGAGCAGGCAGTGGAACATGGACAGACGCAGACCTTTGACTTTTTCTGGAAAATGCTTCTGACAGCATTGACGATGCGTGCAGGTTTTCGAGGGGGGGAGATTGTTCCTTCATTTGCCATTGGTGCCACCTTTGGCTGCCTGGCAGGACAGATCATGGGATTCTCCCCGTCGTTAAGTGCAGCAGCCGGGATGACCGCCGTATTCTGCGGCGTGACGAACTGCCCGGTTACTTCTATATTAATAGCCTTCGAACTGTTCGGCTTCCAGGGCGTTTCGTATTATCTGCTGGCTACGGCGGTCAGCTATGCAGTGTCCGGATATTACGGACTGTATAAAGACCAGACGATCGTGTACTCAAAATATAAGGCGAAATATGTAAACCGGCATACGAAGACCTGATAACTAATTAAAAAACGAACTTCTACCTTGATGTTGTGGCAAACAAAGTAAGGGCGGAAGTTCGTTTTTCATTTTAGAAGGACACAAAATCTTCACAAAAAAAATCAGCACTCCCCCTTGACGAGTGCTGATTGAAGTGTTATATTACATATAGAACAAAGGAAGGGAACAAAAAGAACGAAGAAAAAGTTCGAAAGCTCCTGAAGCATCCCAGTTCCAAAGAAACAAGGTAATAATACATGATGAATAAAAAGGAGAGATGACTTATGTTGATGCCTAGTATTTTTGGAGAGAATTTGTTTGATGACTTTTTTGATGATTATTTTCCGTTCGATACCGACAAGGAACTGCACAAAGCAGAGAAAAAACTGTACGGCAGAAGAGCCGGACATGTGATGAAAACCGATATCAAAGAAAAAGACAATGGATATGAATTTGAAATAGATCTTCCGGGATTTGCCAAAGATGAAGTAAAGGTTTCTCTGGAAAATGGTTATATGACCATCGAGGCAGCCAAAGGTCTTGATAAAGATGAGAAAGAAAAAGAAACCGGAAAATATATCCGTAAAGAACGTTATGCAGGTGCCTGCACACGTAGCTTCTATGTGGGAGAGGAAGTAGATCCGGGTGAGATCAAAGCCGAATTCAAACATGGTATTCTGAAACTGTTCGTTCCGAAGAAAGAAGCAAAACCGGCAGTGGAAGAAAACAAATACATCGCCATTGAAGGATAAGTTCTGAATCAGGTAACTATTAACCATACGGTTTGCCGAATGGCAGACGGTAGCACATTTATATATAATACTTAACAAAACCTCTTTGTAGAAGGCTGCTAAGCAATCAGTTTGGAGGAAAAGATAAATGAATACTTTAAAAGCTGAAAAAAGAAGCATGGACGTCAAAGCAAAGAAATTAAGAAGAGAAGGCTATGTCACAGGTAATCTGTTTGGCAGAGAGATTGAAGGATCTCTTCCGATCCAGATGACGAAAAAGGCAGTAGATCAGCTGCTGAAGACGGACAACAAAGGAAGTCAGGTTATGCTGGAAGTAGACGGCAAGACCTACGATGCACTGATCAAAGAGGTTGATTACAATGCAATGGCAAACCGCGTGGATGAGATTGATTTCCAGGCACTGGTAAGTACCGAGAAAGTACATTCCGTAGCGGAAATCGTTCTGCTCAACCATGAGAAAGTAGAGGCAGGTGTTCTGCAGGAAGATCTGGAAGAGATTTCTTATAAGGCACTGCCTGCTGACCTGATGGATAAAGTTCAGGTGGATGTCGGTGAGATGAAGATCGGTGATGTGATCAAAGTCAAAGATCTGGAGATTGCCAAGAATCCGAACATCGATCTGAAAACGGATCCGGAAGCAGTTGTTGTATCCTGCACCGCAGTTCACAACAGTGTACCGGAACCGGAGACAGCTGAAGAGGCTGAATAATACAAAAATCAAGTAAATAAAAACACAAACAGGGCGAATCGTTCGAAAGAGCGATTCGCCCTGTTTAGTGTCTTACAAAAACTGTTTTTCAGTAAATCGGGAACACTCTGCGAAGATGCACACGGCATCCTATTCTTTATTCTCTGCTTTTTAGGACAAATTCATTTTTTTTCACTTCCAACAGCCCGTCCTTCTGCATTTTCCCAATTTCTTTCGAAAGCGCACTCCGGTCCACGCTGAGATAGTCAGCGAGCTGCTGGCGGTTGAAGGCGATGGTGATCTCAGGCGATCCGGTGAGCAGTTCCTGATAGGAAAGATAGGCGAGCAGCCGTTCACGGATGGTTTTCGGTGTGGTGTGCAGGATCCGGCGGGAAAGCTGCAGGTTATTGGTTGCCATGATGCGGAGCAGATTTTCAATCATCTGCTGGTGATGACTGCATGGCTTTTCACAGGTATGCAAAATCTTTGGAACATCCAGAAATAAAATCTGACTGGGTGTGACGGATACGACATTGACCATCAGCGGTTCCGAAGGGGAACAGGCGTAGGCTTCGCCGAAAAGCTGCCCGGGTCCGACGTGATTCAGGATATTTTTACTGCCCCAGAAATCGTCAATTTCAATATGAACAGAACCTTCCAGTACGATTCCTACAGAGGTAATAGATTCACCGGCACAAAAGATCATTTCCCCTTTGGAAAACGACCGGATCTGTCCGGAGAGACAATGCAGAATAGACGGAATTTCCTCCGGTTTCACACCATAAAACAGGGGGATTTTTTTTAATATTGGAAAATTCATTTTTTCTCCTTTTTGTGGTTAAAACAACATATTTTTATCTGATATTATAGTATCCTCTGTTTGTAAACGCAAGGGAGCTGTTGCAAAGAGAAGAAGAACAGCATAACAGAGACAGAAATGCATTTGTGTAAAATCAGATATAGAGAGATTTCAGGAGTGCATATAGAAAATAAGGAGGAATCGAATATGATCCGAAGAGTGATTCAGATAGAGGAAGATAAATGTAACGGTTGTGGCGCCTGTGCTAAGGCCTGTCACGAAGGGGCAATCGGTATGGTAAACGGGAAAGCAAAACTGATGCGCGACGATTACTGTGACGGACTGGGGGATTGCCTTCCGGCATGTCCGATGGATGCGATTCATTTTATTGAACGGGAAGCGGAAGCTTATGACGAGGCGGCAGTGCTGAAAAATAAAGAAGAAAAGGCGAAAGCGGAGCGTTCCCGTCTGCGTCAGTGGCCGGTACAGATCAAATTACTGCCGGTGCATGCACCTTTTTACGAGGGAGCGAACCTGCTGATCGCGGCAGACTGTACAGCGTACGCTTATGCGAAGTTTCACGATGAATTTTTAAAAAACCGTGTGGTGTTGGTGGGATGTCCGAAACTTGACAGTACTGATTATGCCGTTAAACTGGCAGAGATCATCCGGCAGAATGAAGTGCAGAGTATCACCGTTGTCCGTATGGAAGTGCCATGTTGCGGAGGACTTGAGATGGCGGCAAAACGTGCCCTTGAAGCGAGCGGAAAACGGCTGCCATGGCAGGTGATCACGGTCGGAACTGATGGTACGATCCGGGAGTAACGGGCAGAACGTTTTACAGGCAGCCGGATGGGAAAAACCAAACGGTGTAATCCGTGAGGCTATCTGTGCGAGAAACATAGTACGAAGGATAAAAGCGGAAAAATCAGGGATACTTATGAGATAGATAAGGTAAAAGTAAAGAAAATGATAAAAAAATGATAAAAGGAGTACAAAAAATGGAGAAAAATATGTTTTGTTTTCAGTGTGAGCAGACAGCAGGATGCAATGGATGTACCGGAAGCCGCGGAGTGTGCGGAAAGACCGCAGATGTGGCAAAAGCGCAGGATGAACTGACAGGGGCGCTGATCGGTCTTGCGAAGGCCTGCGGCAACAATCCGAAGACCGCTGATACCGACCGGGTGATCATCGAGGGATTATTTACAACACTGACCAATGTAAGTTTCAACGAAGAGACGATTCGTGTGATGATCGAGCGGGTAGAAGAGGAAAAAAACAGAATCGCACCGGGATGCGGAACCTGTGTGGCAAAATGTGGCAATACAGACAATTATGCTATGGAACAAATCTGGAATGCAGACGAGGATATCCGGTCGTTAAAATCCCTGTTGCTATTCGGCATCCGGGGTGTTGCAGCGTATGCATACCATGCGATGGTACTTGGATATCAGTCGGAAGAAGTGAACTTCTTCTTATATAAAGCACTGGCTACGTTGTCTATGGATCTTGGCATGGAAGAACTTCTCCCGGTGGTTCTGGAGACGGGAAAAGTTAATCTGACCTGTATGGAACTGCTGGATCGTGCTAACACAGAGACTTACGGAATCCCGAAACCTACAGAGGTTTCGCTGAAAGTGGAAAAAGGGCCGTTTATCGTGGTTACCGGTCATGATCTGCGTGATCTGAAGCTGCTTCTGGAACAGACCGAAGGAAAGGGCATCAATATCTATACCCATGGCGAGATGCTTCCGGCACACGCATACCCGGAACTGAAAAAATACGGTCATCTGAAAGGAAACTTCGGAACGGCATGGCAGAACCAGCAGAAAGAATTTGCTGGTCTTCCGGGAGCCATCTTGTTTACGACCAACTGTCTGATGCCACCGAAGGAGAGCTACGCAGACCGCGTCTTTTCCACGGAAGTGGTTTCTTATCCGGGTGTGGTGCATGTAGATGACGGAAAAGATTTCACACCGGTGATCGAAAAGGCACTGGAACTTGGCGGATTTGAGGAAGACAGGCAGTACAAGGGAATCAACGGCGGAGAAAAGCTGACCACCGGTTTCGGACACGGAACGATCCTGCAGGCAGCAGATCAGATCGTGGATGCGGTAAAAGCAGGAGCAATCCGGCATTTCTTCCTGGTAGGCGGATGTGATGGAGCAAGAAAAGGCAGAAACTACTATACGGAATTCGTAAAACAGACACCTGCAGATACGATTATTCTTACACTGGCGTGTGGAAAATACCGGTTTAACGATCTGGATCTCGGAAGCATCGGCGGTTTCCCTCGGATCATGGATATGGGACAGTGTAACGATGCCTACGGAGCCATCAAAGTGGCAGTCGCGCTTGCAGAAGCTTTCGACTGCGGAGTCAATGAACTTCCGCTTTCCATGGTGCTTTCCTGGTACGAGCAGAAGGCGGTGTGCATCCTGCTGACACTTCTGCACCTTGGAATCAAAAATATTTATCTCGGACCGTCTCTCCCGGCATTCCTGTCGCCGAATGTGCTGCAGTATCTGGTAGAAAATTATCAGATCAGCCCGATCGGGGATCCAAAGGAAGATCTGGAGAAAATGCTGGGATAATGGACAGCAGCATTTTTTAAAGAAAAATCTCCGGCAATTTGTAAATGATTGCCGGAGATTTTAGAATTTCTATAAGAAATTTGTGTTGCTGTTCACTGGTAATATCCCGCGAGGCGTTTTTTGTGAGCGAAGGTCACAAAAAAACCGAGACATATCGCGCGAATTTATGCGATCAGCATAAATTCTGTGCATCGCGCAGCGTTTTACTGGGCACGGAGTGAACAGTAACGAATTTGCTCCTTGACAGGAAAAGGTCAGGTCAGTATAATCTGAAACTGGTACTACCAGTGAAAGGAGAAATATTTTGAAGCACGTAAGACAGTTTTGTATGATATTGTTGTTCTCGTTTATCGGAGAGTTTTTCCGTATGGTGATTCCACTTCCGGTTCCGGCCAGTGTGTATGGGCTGGTATTGTTGCTGGCTGCACTTCTTACCGGTATTGTAAAGCTGGATCAGGTAGAGGGAGCCGCTGATTTTCTGATAGAAATTATGCCGGTTATGTTTATCCCGGCGGCAGTAGGACTTTTGAATGCATGGGATGTGCTGCGACCGGTCGTGGTTCCGGTGGTTGTAGTGACCGTGGCAACAACTGTACTTGTCATGGGAGTGACCGGACAGGTGACACAGCGGGTGATCCGCTGGGAGAGAAAACGTAAGGAGGGAAAAGAAAAATGAAAGATTTCCTGACAAATTCCGTATTTTTTGGTGCGATGATCAGTCTGGTGGCCTATGAGATCGGAACTCTTCTGAAAAAGAAATTTAAACTGGCAATTTTTAATCCGTTGTTGATTGCAGTCATCTGCGTAATGGCGGTGCTGATTCTGTTTCATATTGATTATGATACCTATAACGAAGGTGGCCAGTATATCAGTTATCTGTTGACACCGGCGACGGTCAGTCTGGCTGTCCCCCTCTATCGACAGATTGAACTGCTGAAGAATAATATCAAAGCCGTTGCAGCGGGCATTCTGTCAGGGGTGCTGGCAAGTATGGTCGGTGTTTACATCCTGGCGCGGGCGTTCCATCTGGACTCGCAGCTGTATGTAACCCTGCTTCCAAAATCCATTACTACAGCAATCGGTATGGGTGTATCGGAAGAACTTGGCGGCGTGGTGACGATCACCGTAGCAGTTATCGTCATTACGGGTGTCCTTGGAAATGTGATTTCAGATCTTGTCTGTAAGCTCTTTCATCTGGAAGAACCGGTGGCAAAAGGACTGGCTCTTGGAACTGCCGCTCATGCCATCGGAACAGCAAAAGCGATGGAGCTGGGTGAGATCGAGGGTGCGATGAGCAGTCTTGCAATCGCTGTGGCAGGTTTGCTGACGGTGGTAACATCTTCTGTTTTTGCAAGTCTGATGTAAAAATATGTCGGGTATTTTTGTCCGGAAATCATGCCGGCTGTGGGTCTGGCAGGGAAGAAAAGTAAGAAAGTGAGAAAAACAGTTGGATAAGGAAAGTGTACAGGCAACTTCACCAAAAGCCTATGACCAGGTACTGGAATATTTGAAAACACTGATAAAAAACAAAGATATTTCTTATGGCGGGAAGATACCCTCCGAGCGGGAACTGATGGAAACACTGGGGATTTCCCGAAATTCGGTCCGGGAAGCACTACGGATCCTGGAGCATACAGGCGTTCTGGAAAGCCGTCACGGCAAGGGAAATTTTCTGGTAAACCGGATGGGAGAAAGCCTCAGCAGTGTTTTTTCCATGCTGGTTCTGATGGAAGAGAGTAATTACCGGGAAGTCAATCAGCTTCGGTCGGTTCTGGAAAAACAGGCGTATGTACAGGCTTGCGCGCTGATATCAGAGGAAGGAAAGGAAAAAGCAGGAGCGATTATCAACCGGATGGAAAACGGAGATCTTGAGGAACGGATCCGCTCGGATCATGAACTGCACCACCTGGTATTTGAATATTCGCAGAACCGGCTCCTGATTCTTCTGACGAATGCCTTGTCTGAGATCATACGCTCAGAGGGTGAGGTGGTTTTGCGGCAGGCGGCATCCATTGATACGGAAGAATGGATCGCACTTCATAAGAATATTGCCATTTGTCTTATTGAGGGAAATATTCAGGAAGGGCTTTTGGCATTGGAAGAACATTATGAATGGCTTGAACGTGACATCAAAATGTGATAGGATACAAAAGGAGATTTATGACTGTGCAAAGGTAAAGTGGTGAACACAAAGTGCAGTCTCAGAACGTGATCCCCGAAAACCGCCGGTACGGAGGCGGAAATATGCATAATCGGAGTCTCTTCTGACAAAGCAGGTACAGAAAGATTCCGGAAATAGATAGGAGAGTACAGGAGGAATTAGCGATGAAAAAAATAAGAATCGGTATTGCAGGTTATGGCAATCTGGGAAAAGGCGTTGAGATGGCGATCCGTCAGAATGAAGATATGGAACTGGCAGGTGTATTTACCAGAAGAGATCCTGCAACAGTAACTGTCAAAACACCTGGCGCAAAAGCATATACCATGGAAGATGCAAAGAATATGAAGGATCAGATCGATGTTATGATCATCTGTGGCGGAAGTGCTACAGACCTTCCAAAACAGACGCCGGAACTGGCAAAAGATTTTAATGTCATCGACAGTTTTGATACCCATGCAAACATTCCACAGCATTTTGCAAATGTAGATGCAGCCGCAAAAGAAAATGGTCATCTGGCTATGATCTCTGTAGGCTGGGATCCGGGTCTGTTTTCTCTGAACCGTATCTATGCAGAATCCATTCTGCCAAACGGAAAAACCTATACATTCTGGGGTAAAGGCGTAAGCCAGGGACACTCTGATGCAATCAGAAGAATCCCGGGTGTAAAACGTGGTATTCAGTATACTGTTCCGGTGGAAGAAGCGATGGATCAGGTAAGAGCCGGAAAACAGCCGGAACTGACAACACGTCAGAAACACACCAGAGAGTGCTTCGTAGTTGCCGAGGAAGGTGCTGATAAAAAACAGATTGAAGAATCTATCAAAACTATGAAAAATTATTTTGATGAATACGATACCACAGTAAACTTTATCTCTGAAGAAGAATTTGACGCTGTTCATAACAAGATGCCTCACGGTGGATTTGTTATGAGAAGTGGTATGACCGGTGAAAATGAAAATACCCATCAGATGATCGAATATTCTTTGAAACTGGAATCCAATCCGGAATTTACTTCCAGTGTACTGGTTGCTTACGCAAGGGCACTGAGCCGTATGAAAGCAGAAGGAATGACAGGATGTAAGACGGTCTTTGATGTGGCTCCGGCATATCTTTCCCCGCTGAGCGCAGACGAGATTCGTGCACATCTGCTGTAAAAATAGAAGAATAAAAGACAAAAAGAAGAGCTGGCTGTTAAAAAACGGTCACTCTTCTTTTTTCGTGAGCAACGAGTAAAAAAATACCACCCGACACAGAAAAAAAGTGTCGGATGGTGTTTGTGTGATGATTTTATTTAAAATTGAGTATAAAAAATTGCGGGAGCAGGATTTGAACCTGCGACCTTCGGGTTATGAGCCCGACGAGCTTCCAGACTGCTCCATCCCGCGTTATCAATTATATTATATGCTTATGCTGTGGATTTGTCAAATAGTACTGGAAGAATGGAAGTAACCGTGTTACACTTTGGAAAGAACAGGAATAAAGTGATGAGCAGGAAAGGGGTTATGTATGAATCTGATTAAGAAATGTCTGAACCGGATTTTTGTGGAGGGACTCAGTGGAATGGCACTGGGACTTTTTGCAACACTGATCATCGGAACGATCATCCAGCAGATCGGGATGCTTGCAGGAGGATCCATCGGGACACTGATCTATGCGGTGGGGAAAATGGCAGCCGGGTTAACCTGTGCCGGGATCGGTGTGGGTGTAGCGTATAAGTTTCAGGAATCTCCAATGGTTGTACTGTCAGCTGCTACCAGTGGTATGATCGGTGGCTATGCTTCGAAGGTACTGGCCGGAACATTATTGGTGGATGGTAATCTGGCACTCCAGGGACCGGGAGAACCTCTCGGCGCCTTTATTGCCGCGTATGTAGGTATTGAAATCGGTCATCTGATTGCAGGAAAAACAAGGCTGGACATTATTTTGGTTCCGTTGCTTTCTATTGGTACGGGCTCTGCCGTGGGTGTTCTGGTGGGTCCTTCGATTTCTTCTTTTATGACGTGGCTCGGTGGTCTGATCAACTGGGGAACGGAGCAACAGCCATTTTTGATGGGAATTGTGGTATCCGTTCTTATGGGCATGATCCTGACATTGCCGATCAGTTCAGCAGCATTAGGTGTAATCCTGAATCTGTCCGGGCTGGCAGCAGGAGCTGCTACTGTGGGATGTTGCTGTAATATGATAGGATTTGCAGTGGCGAGTTTCCGGGAAAACGGTGTGGGCGGTCTGATCGCACAGGGTGTGGGAACTTCCATGCTGCAGGTGCCGAATATCGTTAAAAAACCACTGATCTGGCTTCCGGTGATTCTGTCGAGCGCTGTGCTTGGCCCGGTTTCCACAATGTTGTTTCATATGACGAACAATGCGACAGGCTCAGGGATGGGATCTGCAGGCTTTGTTGGTCAGATCATGACCTGGCAGGTGATGGCACAGACGGAACATCCGGTTGTAGTATTGCTGAAGATTGTTGTGATACAGTTTATGCTGCCGGCAGTTCTTACAGTGGTATTTACACAGTTTATGAGAAAACATAATTTTATCAAGGACGGAGATATGAAACTGGATCTGTAAAAGGAGCGGTATGACATAGAGGAGACAATATGATTTTACTGATTATTATACCGGTTTATATATCTTTAAACCTTTATATCCTTCATCGGGTGCACAAGTGGTTGACAGCGTGTTCCGAACGTTTTCACTCCGGAAAGTTTGCAGTGCCATATATTGTAATTTATTCCATGTTGGCACTCTCACTGTTATTTGCATTCCTTCTTCCTTCTTCAGAATTGCAGGTACTGGTAAAGCGTATCAGTAATTACTGGCTGGGAACTTTTGCATACATTCTGATATTTATTGCAGTTGCAGATATCCTGCGGCTGGTACTGAAGAAAATACCGGGGAAAATACATGATTTCTTTTTTAGTAAAGTTGGATATGTATCCGTGGGAATTCTTCTGACTGCATTGATTGGAGGAATCAGTGCTTATGGTATCGTGCATTCTAATATCGTAAAAGTCAAACCGTATGAAGTGACGATCCGGAAAAACTGTGGAGACAACAGGAATCTGAAAGTGGTACTGGTTGCGGATCTGCATCTTGGTTATAGTGTGGGAAACGGGCAGATGCAGCGGATGGTGAAAAAGATTAATGATCAGAATGCGGATCTGGTGGTATTTGCCGGGGATATTTTTGATAATGAATATGAAGCCGTGCAGAACCCGGACAGGATCGCAAAGACACTGGCGGGAATTAAGAGCAGATATGGTTCGTTTGGTGTGTTTGGCAATCATGATGTGACAGAGCGATTACTTGGTGGATTTTCTGTGGCGTCTCAGGCTAAAGAGATGCGTGATCCACGATTTGATGAATTTGCAAAAAAAGCAAAGATCCGGATTCTGGATGACGAAGTGATGCTGATCGATGATGCTTTTTATCTGGTGGGAAGAAAAGATGCGCAAAAGCCGGGTGACGGAACTAAAAATCGCATGGAGCCGGAAGTGATTCTGAGTGGTCTGGATAAGGCTAAACCGATCATTGTACTGGAACACCAGCCGAAACAACTGGAAGAGCTTGAGAGAGCGGGTGCAGATATGCAGTTATGTGGACATACCCATGATGGCCAGATGTTCCCGGGAAATCTGACTGTCAAACTGATGTGGGAAAATGCCTGTGGTTATCTGAAAAAAGGAAACCTGCACAGTATCGTAACTTCCGGGGTTGGTGTCTGGGGACCGGCGATGCGTGTCGGTACCGACTGCGAGATCTGTCCGATCACGATTCATTTTCAGGGATGAGTTTCGAACCATGCCTGTATAAAAGTATGAATCAGGAAACGGTACAACAGAATGGAAGACAGAAAGAAGGAGTTAGTGAGAGATGACAGTTAAGAAAAAGAAAAAAGGTGGGGGAATCTTCTGGAAACTGCTGTTTCTGGTTGCACTGTGTGTATTCTGCTTCTCTATGTATCAGCTGGTAAATATCTATCTGGGGTATAAAAAAGGAGTGGATGAATATCATGCTGTGGCAGAAGCAACAACGGTGCAGAGCAGTGAACCGTTGGAAGTGGTGGAAGAGAAGAAAGATGAGGAAGGAAATCTGATCCCGGAGGAAGAACTTACCGTCAATCCACCGGAAGTGGATTTTGACGCATTAAAAGCAATCAATGACGATGTAGTGGGATGGCTGGAGCTGGAGGCAATTCCATCTATCAGTTATCCAATTGCCCAGGGAGAAGATAATGAATATTATCTGCACCGGACAATTAAAAAGACTTATAATTTTGCGGGGTCTGTATTTATTGATTCTACCAATGCATCTGATTTTTCTGATTGCAATACCATCATCTATGGTCATAATATGAAAAACGGTTCAATGTTCGGAAAACTAAAACAGATGTACGAAAGTGAAAAATACAAAGACAGCAAATACCTGTGGATCTGTACGCCGAACGGAAAATACAGGTATGAGATTTTTTCCATGCAGTATGCAAAGGTGGGCAGTGATGTATATACATTGTTCAGTGCACATGATGAACAGTTTGAGGCTTATGTGAAGAAGATGGCAAAACAGTCGAAGGTGGATATGAAGGCACTGGGACTTGGAAAAGATGATTATGTAGTAACATTGTCTACCTGTACTTCCGATGAATCGGTGCGTTTTGTTGTACAGGCGCGCTGGGTCGGAACATATAAATAAAAGCAGATATGCAGAAGTGAAAGAATGTGAATGGGTGGAAGAAACCTGTGAAATATGTGGATAAGGAGGATGTATCATGGGACAGGATGTGGAAAAATTACAGGAACTTATTGATCAACATGACCGGATCGTATTTTTTGGTGGGGCCGGAGTTTCTACAGAAAGTGGAATTCCGGATTTTCGGAGTGTGGACGGTCTGTATAATCAGAAATATGATTATCCGCCGGAGACTATTTTAAGTCATACGTTTTTTATGCGGCATCCTGAAGAATTTTACCGCTTTTACCGGGATAAGATGCTGGCACTGGATGCAAAGCCGAATGCGGCACATAAAAAACTGTCGGAACTGGAGGCGGCGGGAAAGCTTACCGGTGTGGTGACACAGAACATTGACGGACTTCATCAGGCAGCAGGAAGTAAACATGTGATGGAACTTCACGGATCGGTACACAGAAATTATTGTATGAAATGTCATAGATTTTTTGATGCATCGTACATGCTGCATTCTGCGGGGGTTCCAAAATGCGAGTGCGGCGGTGTGATCAAGCCGGATGTGGTTTTATATGAAGAAGGACTGGATAATGAGGTAGTATCGGATGCCATCCGTACCATTGCAGAGGCAGAAGTGATGATCGTGGGCGGCACATCTCTCGCAGTATATCCGGCCGCCGGTCTGCTGGATTATTTCAGGGGAAGAGCACTGGTACTGATCAATAAAGGTGCCACACCACAGGATCGTAATGCAGATCTTCTGATCCAGAAACCAATTGGTCAAATTTTTTCACAGATTAAAGTAAAGGGGAAATAAAAATATGACATATCAGTATGAAGTGGGGGATATTGTAAAATTAAAAAAACAACATCCCTGTGGAAGCAGCGAATGGGAAATTCTCCGTGTGGGTGCTGACTTCCGTCTGAAATGCACCGGGTGCGGTCATCAAATCATGATTGCACGGAAACTGGTGGAAAAAAACACAAGAAATTTACAGAAAAAGAGTGAAGAAAATACTTGAAATTGTTTTTGAATCATGGTAGAATATCGTCTTGTGATATATAATTTATCCTTGTTTCCGGTACTGAAACCGGAAGCCAAAAGTCCAAAAGGAGGTAAAACAGCATGAGCAAATATGAATTAGCATTGGTTGTGAATGCAAAAATCGAGGATGAAGCTCGTGAAGCCGTAGTAGAGAAAGCAAAAAGCTATGTAGCACGTTACGGCGGAACAGTTACAGAAGTTGAAGAATGGGGTAAGAAAAGATTAGCTTACGAAGTTCAGAAAATGAGAGAAGGCTTCTACTATTTCATCCAGTTCGAAGCAGATGCAACCTGTCCTGCAGAAGTTGAAAGACACGTTCGTATCATGGACAATGTAATGAGATATTTAGTTGTTAAGAAAGAAGCTTAATTTTTCTTAAGTGCCAAGCCCATTAAAGGTTTGTAAGATCCCGTAAAAGTATATACATTTACAAGAGAGGTAAGAATATGAACAAAGTTATTTTAATGGGTCGTTTAACAAGAGATCCTGAGGTAAGATATTCAGCAGGTGACAATTCAATGGCAATCGCAAGATACACGCTGGCTGTAGACAGAAGATTCAAGAGAGACGGAGAAGCAACGGCTGATTTTATTGGCTGTGTAGCCTTTGGAAGATCAGCAGAATTTGCTGAGAAGTATTTCCGTCAGGGATTGAAGGTTGTAGTCAGTGGAAGAATTCAGACCGGAAGCTACACAAACCGGGACGGCCAGAAGGTCTATACCACGGATGTAGTAGTTGAAGACCAGGAGTTTGCAGAGAGTAAGGCAGCCAGCGACAATTACCGTGGCGGTAATTTTGGCGGTCAGGCAGCACCATCCGCTCCGACAGCAGGTGGAAGCGGATCTGCAGACGGTTTTATGAATATTCCGGATGGAATTGATGAGGATCTGCCATTTAACTAATACGCATTGAACCCAGGTTCGGGTGCGAATCGTTAGATTTCGATAAGGAGGTAATATTCATGGCTTACAATAAAAGTGAAAGACCGGATTCTCCAATGAAGAGAAGAGGCGGACGCAGAAGAAAAAAAGTTTGTGTATTCTGTGGTAAAGAAAATAATGAAATCAGCTACAAAGATGTAAATAAATTAAGAAAATATGTTTCCGAGAGAGGAAAAATCCTTCCTAGAAGAATCACAGGAAACTGTGCAAAACATCAGAGAGCTCTGACTGTAGAAATCAAAAAAGCAAGACATATCGCTATTATGCCATATGTAACAGACTAATTCAAAAAGTTTGTTGTACCGTCATCGGGAAACCGATGGCGGTTTTCTTGTTTAAAAAGAAAAGACTTTTTTCTTTGCGCGGGAAATGATATAATAGGAGAGTAATTTGGTGGTTTGTCATTTTTGACAGAGTGCCGGAAAATCATACCTTTGTTTAAAGAAAGCAAAGGTGTACTTGGAAAAGGAGATTTTTACTCTGTGGGGATAGAATATGCGGAGGGAAAATCGATAATAGGTACAGAGTATGAAAGATGGAATTAAGTTAAAGGGTAAGCTGGCAACATATATGCGCTGGCCTTTTATTCTGACGATACTTCTGGTGGCAATGGATGTGTTGTTATACAGCGTCAGCTGGAAGGCGGGAGGAATCGGTACAGTATTTACGGCAGTGTATCTGTTGCTCGGGATTCTGCTATATTTTCACAGAAGACCGGTGCTCCTCAACGAACTGATTTCTTTTGCTACCCAATATGGTCAGGTGCAGAAAAGTCTGATGAAAAACTTTGCACTTCCCTATGCCTTGCTGGATGCAGAAGGAAAGATCCTCTGGATGAATGATGAGTTCCTTTATCTGACGGGGAAAGATCAGAAGTACCGTCGCTTTATCGGAAATATTTTTCCGGAGGTGACAATGAACAAACTTCCGTTGCCGGAGGAAGTAAGAGATTTCGAAGTCGCATATCAGGATCATGATTTTCGGCTGAACATGCGAAGAGTAGAGATCGATGAACTGCTGGATGGTTCTCAGATCATAGATGCAGATAAAGAGAAGAATTATTTGATTGCAGCCTATCTTTTTGATGAAACAGAACTTAAAAAGTATATGCGGAAGAATCAGGAAGAACAGCTTGTGACCGGACTTTTGTATCTGGATAATTATGAGGAAGCGCTAGAAAGCGTTGAAGAGGTCAGAAGCTCTTTGTTGATTGCGCTGATTGATCGTAAGATCAACAAGTATTTTGCTTCGATAGACGGCGTGGTGAAGAAACTGGAAAAAGATAAATATTTTCTGGTCATGCGCCGTAAGTCACTGGAACAGTTAAAAGAGAAAAAATTTAATATTCTGGAAGAAGTAAAATCTGTAAATATCGGAAATGAGATGGCGGTAACTATCAGTATCGGTATCGGTATCAATGCGGATTCGTATGCGCATACTTCCGAATCGGCCCGGATCGCCATGGAACTGGCTCTTGGTCGTGGTGGTGACCAGGTTGTCATCAAAGATGGCAATAACATCACGTATTTTGGCGGAAAATCTCAGATGATGGAAAAGACTACCAGAGTCAAAGCCAGAGTGAAAGCCCATGCTCTGAAAGAATTTATGAGCAGTAAGGACAAGATCGTGGTCATGGGACACAAGATTACAGATGTGGATTCTTTCGGAGCTGCCATCGGTATCTACCGGGCTGCAAGAACTCTGGAGAAAAAGGCTTATATTGTAATCAATAATCCGACTTCATCGATCCGTCCGCTGATGGACGGGTTCCTGCACAGCCAGGATTATGATTCCCGGATGTTTGTCACAAGTCATGAAGCAAAAGAGATTGTGGATGATAATACGGTAGTGGTTGTAGTGGATACGAACCGACCAGGTTATACAGAATGTGAAGAACTTCTGTATATGACCAAGACAATCGTGGTACTGGATCATCACAGACAGAGTAAAGATATTATTCAGAATGCGGTATTATCTTATATTGAACCCTATGCATCATCGGCCTGCGAGATGGTTGCAGAGATTCTGCAATATTTTGCGGACGGTATTCGGATCCGGAATATCGAGGCTGACAGTCTGTATGCGGGAATAATGATCGATACCAATAATTTTCTTACAAAAACCGGTGTCCGCACGTTTGAGGCTGCAGCTTTTCTGCGGAGATGTGGTGCGGATGTGACAAGGGTAAGAAAGATGTTTCGTGAACATGTTGAGGATTATCGGGCTAAAGGAGAAGCTATCCGAAACGCAGAACTGTTTCGGGAACACTTTGCAATTTCGGTGTGTCCAAGTGAAGGACTTGACAGCCCTACAGTGGTTGGTGCACAGGCGGCAAATGAGTTGCTGAATATCATTGGGGTAAAGGCTTCTTTTGTGCTGACAGATTATCGCAATACGATTTATATCAGTGCAAGATCCATCGACGAAATAAATGTACAGATTGTGATGGAACGCCTTGGCGGTGGCGGGCACCTGAATATCGCAGGAGCGCAGCTGGAACATTACTCTATTACAGAGGCGAAAGATGTACTGAAACAGACTTTACAGAAAATGCTAGATGAAGGAGATATATAAAGATGAAAGTTATTTTGCTTGAAGATGTAAAAGCTCTTGGAAAAAAAGGACAGGTTGTTAATGTAAGTGACGGATACGCAAGAAATCTTCTGCTTCCCAAAAAACTTGGTGTGGAAGCAACAGGAAAAAATATGAATGATCTGAAACTTCAGAAAGCTCATGAAGACAAAGTGGCACAGGAAAATCTGGATGCTGCAAAAGCATTCGCGGAAGAACTGAAAGACAAACAGGTAACCGTAGGCATTAAAGTTGGAGAAGGTGGAAGAACTTTCGGATCCATCTCTGCAAAAGAGATTGCGGAGGCGGCAAAGGCACAGCTTGGATATGAACTGGACAAAAAGAAACTGCAGCTTTCAGCTCCGATCAAAGAGCTGGGTACAACTATGGTGCCAATCAAGTTACACCCGAAGGTAACAGGTGAACTGAAGGTTGTGGTAAAAGAAGCATAGGAGGAATTCTTCCGTGGAAGAAGAACTGATTAAACGAATTCTGCCCCACAGCGATGATGCGGAGCGCTCTGTCATCGGTTGTATGATGATGAACCGTGAGGCGATTATGATTGCATCCGAGATCCTGACCGGAGATGAGTTCTATCGACAGCAGATGGGAATTGTTTTCGATTCCATGGTGGAATTATATAACGAAGGAAAACCGGTAGATTTTGTCACACTTCCGGAGAAACTGAAAGAAAAGGATGTTCCGCCGGAGATCAGCAGCATGGAATTTGCAAAGGATCTTCTGACGGCGGTACCTACTTCTGTTAACGTAGGACATTATGCAAAAATCGTCAAAGAAAAAGCAATGTTGCGTCGACTGATCAAGATGAACGAAGATATTGCCAATACCTGTTATCTGGATAAAGAACCGGTGGAAGAAATCATGGAAGATACAGAAAAGCAGCTGTTTCAGCTTCTTCAGACCAGAACGGGTGGAGATTATGTTCCGATTCGCCAGGTGGTGTTAAACGCCCTGGAGACCATCGAGAAAGCTTCACAGACGAAGGGAACTGTAACGGGAATTCCAACGGGCTTTGTGGATCTGGATTATAAGACATCCGGTCTGCAACCTTCGGATTTTATCTTGGTAGCGGCTCGTCCTTCCATGGGTAAGACGGCATTTGTTCTGAATATGGCACAGTATATGGCTTTTCGAAAAGACAAATCAGTAGCCATCTTTTCGCTGGAGATGAGTAAGGAACAGCTGGTGAACCGTCTGTTCTCACTGGAGTCTAAGGTGGATTCTCAAAAGATCCGTACCGGAAGTCTGGAAGATGAAGACTGGGCGAAATTGATCGAGGGAGCCGGTGTGATTGGAAATTCCCGTCTGATCATTGATGATACACCAGGTATTTCCATTTCTGAGCTTCGGTCCAAATGCAGAAAATTCAAATTGGAACAGGGACTGGATATTATTATCATTGACTACTTACAGTTGATGTCCGGTAGTGGACGTGGCGGTGATTCCCGTCAGCAGGAGATTTCTGATATTTCCCGGGCACTGAAAGGGGTAGCCAGAGAGTTAAATGTTCCGGTGGTTGCGCTGTCACAGCTGAGCCGTGCGGTGGAAAAACGAGATGATAAACGGCCGATGCTTTCAGACCTCCGAGAATCAGGAGCGATCGAGCAGGATGCGGACGTGGTTATGTTCATTTATCGTGATGATTATTATAATAAAGATACGGAAAACAAAAACATGGCGGAAATTATCATCGCCAAACAGCGAAACGGCCCGATCGGTACAGTAAATCTGGTATGGATGCCGGAGTACACTCGGTTTGTTAACGCGAAAAAGGACTAAAAAAGGCGAAGAGATTTTCTTGTAAAGTACCTCCTGTATGCTCTATAATGAGTGCAGGAGGTACTTGTATTATGAAAGAAACCAGATACCTGATTTCTGAGACGGCAAAACTGGTTCAGGTAGAACCTCATGTACTGCGCTACTGGGAAGAGGAACTGGGCTTGTCCATCAAACGAAATGAGATGGGACATCGATACTACACCGATAAAGATCTGGAAATATTTCAGAAAATCAAGGAACTGAAAAAAGAGGGTTTGCAGTTAAAGACAATAAAAGAGAAACTTCATGAGAAGGATGAAATTCCGCAAGTGGAAGAACATAGGATATCGGGAGAGGGTATTACAAAACAACAGAAAACAGAGCCGGAATTTCAGGAAGAACAGATTCAGGTAAAGATTGTAACTCCACGGAAGTTTTTGACAGAGCAGTCCTTTGAAAAAAAAGTAGAAAAGCAGAAAAGAAGATCTGAACAACCGACAAAAGAAGAACGTTTTCAGGCAATCATGGAACGCTTGATTCACGATATTGAACTGAAGGAGAGGAAAGAAGGACGTTACCGAAGATTGGATGAAGCGATCCGGCGACATCAACAATCCAGAAAAATGGTCGCCGCCACGCAGGAAAATCGCAAAAAGAAAAAATAATGTAACTGTGAAGGGTGCAAACAGTTACTAAATAACATAAAGAAGGAGCCGTACACAGTTTTGTGTACAGCTCCTTTTTCCGCGCGGAAATAATTATATTTAAAATAATAATTATTCTTCAACGATAGCTTCTGTAGGACAGACACCTGCACAGGTACCACATTCTACACAAGTATCAGCATCGATAACATATTTTCCATCACCTTCGCTGATAGCTTCTACTGGACATTCACCAGCGCATGTTCCACATGCTACACATTCGTCAGAAATTACATATGCCATAATTCAAATCCTCCTTTTCGTATTTACCGATATACTCTCGGCTATATGCTCATTCTAATATAAGTAGTGCAGGATTACAAGTACAAATTTACGTACAATCGCAGGAGTTTGTATGATTTTGGTGTGATACAATAGTTGCCTACGGGAGAAAATGGTATTATAATGTGCGTATCACAGGAAAGGAGATAAACAGAATGAGAAAAATTTCCAAAGATATGATTATTGCCGATCTGGTTACGATCGATCCAAATATCGTAGTAATTTTAATGCGCGCCGGTATGCACTGCATTGGTTGTCCGTCTGCACAGGGAGAGACCCTGGAAGAAGCAGCAATGGTTCATGGACTGGATGTAGATCTGCTGGTAGATCAGATTAATGATTATCTGGCACAATAAAAAATCGTGTAAAGAAAAACGAAACGGCAGGAAGAATTCAGATGTCCTGCCGTTTCGTTTTTTTACGCATTGTATATCAATAATTGACTCCGTGAACCGATTTCAACCGAAACCTGATTTTGAAAATTATACATTCAATAATAACAGCTGCTGCAGTGCCTGATCAGCTATCAGAATCTCACCGTGTTCTTTGAAATAGGCTTCTGTTGCAGCGGTGCAGGCTTTGCCGGTACCATATTCGGAGAGCATGTTGCAGACTCTGTTAAAGTCTTCCGGATTCATGCCGGACTGATGCAGGATCAGTACGTAAGTAGTTTCACGGTCTTTATAGAGTGTGTTTGTGCCGGTATACCATCCGTTTAAAGCAAGAGCCGCCCGGATAACGGTGTCCAGACTGGAAAATGTGAAGATACGGGTCAGATCCGGACGGGTCTGAGCAATGTCATTTTCCGCTGCCTCTGTATCAGAGTGCGTTTCTGCAGTATCCGGCTGAATCTTTGTTTTTCTGTCGGAGGAATCTTCGGTTTTATTTTTTTCAGAGGAAGCAACAGGCTTTTTGAGTCGTCCTTCACACAATTTCTGGAAAAGATCCAGGATGTCGTCTGCACCGGTAACAGACGGCCCTTCCGTCTGGGAAGGAGCAGTTTCATCGATACCGGCAGCAAACTTGGAAAAACGGGTATCCAGTTCTTCCGGGTCTTCTACTTTTGTGATGATCAGTACGATACTGTCCGGTGTAATCGGAATTGCTTCAATCATCAGTGGAACATTGTCGGCTTCAAAACCAAACTGATCCTGAGCCTGTAGCATCATATCACGAAAAAGATCTTTTGCTTTTTCGGATCCGTAAGCCAGTTCACTTAACTTTAGCTGGCGATCCGCCAGATCTTCGCTGGTCAGTGTGCAGCGGATCTGGGTATCATTAATTTTTTCTATTTTCACAGATATCACATCCTTACTATCAACCATTGTTCTAGAGCGTGTCTGAAATAACTGTATCATTCACTTGTCTGCGAATCCAATTGTACAGTTTAAAAAGTCTCAGCGTAGCTAGCTACAAAAAGAGCATATTGAATCATTGTTATTATATACTATATGCAAACCGGATGTAAAGGATTAAAATCTCTGCATTTGTTATTTCACAGTAGTTTCTGCAGGTGATAGAAAAAGATTGCAAACTGTACGGAAGAGGATTTTCGACGAATAAAGACAGAATTCAACAATTTTGAGAAAAATGTGTAATATTTTAATGGTTTTCGGCCTTTTCGTAATATTCTTCTTGCATTATAGGAAAAATCAGGTATAATAAAAACCAGAAGAGGTGGCACGGTTCCTGGAAAGGATGTGAGGCCAGCCACTGTTTTGATAATCTATAAACATTTCAAAAAACGTTTCAACTATTTACAATTTTATTCAATTCATTAGCGTATAATATCGTATTTTCCCCAAAGTGTAAAAATGAATGTAATTAATTTAATTGATGGGACGAGTGTCATCTTTTCGAAAAATAATGGTGCTGTGCACTTAAGAAAGGATCATATATCACAAAAAACATGAAAAAAAATAAGAAGCAAAAGGATGATTTTCGAAAGGAACTGGATGCTTATCAGGCACAGGGGATTTCGTTGTGGCTGGACGGAGAACCCAGCAGTCCGAAGGAAATCTGGAAAGCACATAAGATCGCAGAAGATATTTCCTATATGAGAGATTACGTTCCGGATTCTTACGGACGTCTGCTCCGGCTGGAGTTCGATGCGGTGAAGAAAGAAGATGGTTATACACAGAAATTATAAATGAAAACAGAAAATGTAAAGCAGCAGAGAAACAATAATATCCTATAAGGTTCCCTCCCTTGCATAGAAAAGCTGTTTTGCAAAAAGAAGAAGCCACAGCAGAAAAAATTCAGTTATTCTTGCTGTGGCTTTTTTTGCATTGCATATCATTAATTGGTCCGGTGGATCAATTTTGATTTTTACGCGAGCAACGAGTCAAAGTCTGCGCTTGCACGAGATCTTGCCGACTGCCGCGATAACGAGTAAAATTCGCAAAGCGTATTTTATCTCGCTTACGCGAGCAACGGGCCGAATTCAAAGATAAAATATATTTGCAATATAGAAAAAACAAAAAATATGTCAAAAAAAGATGACGGGAAATCATTCTGTTGTTATAATAAAGGGCAGTAGGAGGTTATCAGAAATGAAGAAAAAAATAACACCGGTTTTTTCGGTGATCATATTGATTTTTTTAGTGATCTGCGCAGGGATCCTTTCTATATTTATTAAAAAATATACTCCGTCCGGAACAATCATAGACGGAAAAGACTATTTTCAGCTCACCGGAGATGATGAGGCGGGGCTGGTGGTGAACCATCAGCTTGAAGATGCAAAAGTAAAAATGATCGACGGAAGGTATTATGTAGAGAATTCTGTCGTTGCTACATATATTAACAGCAGATTTTACTGGGACAGTCAGCAGCAGGTGATGCTGTATACGTTGCCAACGGAAGAATTTCAGATTGTTCCTGAGAGTACGCAGTATGTGACATCGGCAGGTACTCAGATGACGGATTATGTGATACTGAAACAGATTGATGGCGGTGTTTATCTGGATCTTGAATTTGTCAGCCAGTATACGGATATGACGTATACTGCTTTTGAAGATCCGGCTCGTGTGGTGGTTCGAACAAAATGGAATGATCTGCAGCTGGTAACGGCACAGAAAAACAGTGAGATTCGTCAGAAAGGCGGGATTAAGAGTTCTATTGTGGCCAAGGTAAAAAAAGGAGATACGCTGTATCTGCAGGAGGAGCTGGACAATTGGAGCAGAGTTGCTACGGCAGATGGCTACAGTGGATATATAAAAAAAGAGGTACTTTCGGACCCGAAGGATGATAATGAGGAACATGCAAGTACTGCACCGGAATATACCAATATCAGTAAAGATTATAAAATTAATCTTGCGTTTCATCAGGTGACCAGTATGGATGGAAACGCAACATTGGCACAGATGGTGGCAGATGCACAGGGAGTGAACACGATTTCACCAACCTGGTTTTCAGTGACGGATAATAATGGAACAATTTCTTCACTGGCAAGTGCTGATTATGTAAACCAGGCACATGCTATGGGGATGGAGGTCTGGGGACTGATCGATAATTTTAACAGTGGAACGGATAATCTGACATTCCTGTCAAGTACAGCGGCACGTGCCAATATCATTCAGCAACTGATGACGCAGGCAGCCTCAGTGGGATTGGATGGAATCAACCTGGATTTTGAATCAATTACAGAAGAACAGGCACCGCATTATATTCAGTTTGTACGAGAACTTTCGATTGCCTGCCGTAATCAGGGAATAGTATTTTCCATTGATGACCCGGTTCCGACTTACAGCAAACATTATGACAGAACAGAACAGGGAATTGTTGCAGACTATGTGATCATTATGGGTTACGATGAACATTATGCAGGGAGCACAGATGCAGGTTCGGTGTCTTCACTTGGATTTGTAAAAGCAGGTATTGAAGATACACTGAAGGAAGTGCCGGCACAGAAAGTGATCAATGCGATTCCATTCTATACAAGAGTCTGGATTCAGCCATTTGGTGCGGGAAATCTGACCAGCGAAGTGTTGGGAATGGATGGAGCTGCAAATTATATCAGTGAACATGGTATGGATACTTACTGGGATGATGAAGCCGGGCAGAATGTAGCGAGCGTAGAAGCTGAGGATGGAATCTATACCATCTGGGTGGAAGATGAACAGTCCATCGGGGAGAAGATGAAACTGATACAGGAGAATCAGCTGGCAGGAGTAGCTGAGTGGAAACTGGGATTTGAGCGGGCATCTGTATGGCCGGTGATCGCACAGTATCTGCAGTAAAATAAAAGGAGTATAGACAAGAAGGGAAAGGGACAAAAAGAGATGGCAGAAGAAAGATTTAAAACGACGTTGATGGGTGGTTTTGATAAAGATGATGTATTGAATCAGGTTCGCGAGATGAAGGACGCAGCATATGCGGAAAAAAGCAAACTGATTAAAGAAAAAAAGGAACAGGAAAAGCAGATTCAGGAACTGAAAAAACAGCTTGCGAAAAAGGACAGTGAAAAAGCAGCAGCACTGCAGAAACAAAAAGAAGCACATAAAGAAGAAATCGCTCATCTGGAAGAACGAATTCAGGAAAAACAGAAACAGAAAGAAAAACTGGAGCGTGAGATCAGCGAAAAATATCAAAAATATATTGACCGCTATGATCTGATCGGTGGACTGGTGCTGGAATCTGAGGAGAAAGCGGAAAAGATTATCAGAGAAGCAAATGAAAAAGCAGAACAGGTACTCAACGATGCAGATCAGCAGGCAGAGACTACAACACAGAATGCAAGAAAAGCAGCAGATCAGATTGTGTCAGAGGCCATTGCTACGAGAGATGAACTGATGGACGAAGCGAAGAAAGAAGCAGAGAAATGCCTGGCAGCCGTACAGGCAGAAGTGGATGCGAAACTGGCTGATGGAAAACGAAAATACATTGCTGTACAGGATGAGATGAATGAAATTGTAGAACTGATCAATCAGGCACAGATTCGTTTTATGGCTTCTTATAAAGAAGTACATAAGATTGTCAGTGCGATGCCGGAAACCATGCGAGAGCTGGAAGATGAAGAGGCATCCAGAAAAAAAGAAGACGAAAGTACAGTTGCTGCACAGAATAATCTGCAGACGGGGGAGTCGGAGTATGAAGAAGATCTCGACGAGGAAGAGGAAGATTTTTCCGAGGAAGAGATGAAACAGATGATGAACCGTCAGGATGAAGAATGAAAAACACAGGACTTGAACCAGACTCCCGGGCATATATTTTAATAAATATGCTCCGGGAGTTTTTATGATGAAAAAGAAAATATGGGAACTGGGAATGACGGTGCTACTTCTGACCGGTGTGTTCTGGCTGGCAAGGACGGGAGCAAGACTTACAGGGGCAGATGCCGGAGCGGGGAATGGTGTGGTATTGATAGACAGTGGTCACGGGGGCAGTGATCCGGGAAAAATAGGGATTCATCAGGAAAAGGAAAAAGATATTAATCTGCAGATTGCAAAACGGCTGAAAAAGCAACTGGAAAAAAACGGGGTAAAGGTCTATATGACGAGAGAAAATGATGTAGATCTTTCGGAAGGAGACGGAGGAAACAGTAAAGTACAGGATCTGAAAAGACGTTGTGAGATGGTTCGGAAGATTCAGCCGGACTGTGTATTAAGTATTCATCAAAACAGCTACCCGGAAGAAGCAATTCATGGGGCACAGGTCTTTTATTATGAGGATTCTTCAGAAGGAAAAAAGCTGGCAGAGATATTACAGAAACATTTGGTGGAAGTGCTGGATAAGGAAAATCACAGACAGGCCAAAGGGAACAGGACTTATTATATGCTGAAAAAGACAGAGGCAACACTGGTGATTGTAGAATGCGGTTTTTTAAGTAATAATCAGGAAGCCTTATTGCTGACAGATGAAAAATATCAGAACAAGGTGGCAAAAGCAATCTGCAGTGGTACTTTGGAATACCTGAGCAGCCTGGCAGAGAAAAAGTGAAAATAAAAAAATCACAGGAGCCTGAGAAGTCTTGTGATAAATTTACACTTGCCCATCGCACGTTACTCTAGTATACTGTTATCAGATGTGAAGAAATAAGGTGAAAGAAAATGAAAACAAAAGTGATTCGCATGAATCCCCAGGAATTAGATATGGAAGGTATTCGGGAAGCCGGAGAGATTCTGAGACAGGGCGGTCTGGTAGCATTTCCCACAGAGACGGTATATGGACTTGGAGGAAACGGACTGGATTCGCAGGCATCTGCTAAAATCTATCGGGCGAAAGGTCGGCCTTCCGATAATCCACTGATCATTCATATTGCAGATATGGAAGATCTGGAGAAAATTGTAAAAGAGGTGCCGGAGAGTGCAAAAAAACTGGCATCAGTTTACTGGCCGGGACCATTGACAATGATTTTTCAGAAAAGCGATATTGTGCCTTATGAGACGACCGGTGGAATGGATACTGTGGCAGTGCGTATGCCGGATCATCCGCTGGCACAGGCACTGATCCGGGCAGGGGGAGGCTATGTTGCGGCACCCAGTGCCAATACATCGGGTCGCCCGAGTCCAACGATGGCTTCCCATGTGGAAGAGGATCTGGATGGGAAGATTGATATGATTCTGGATGGCGGACCCGTGGGGATCGGTCTGGAATCAACAATTGTGGATTTTACGGAAGAAATTCCGACGATTCTGCGTCCGGGATATATTAATCAGGAGATGGTAAGACGTGTGATCGGTCAGGTGCAGATGGATCGGGGATTGATCCAGGCAGACAGTAAAGTCAAACCGAAAGCTCCCGGAATGAAATACCGCCACTATGCACCGAAAGCGGATCTGACCGTGGTGGAAGGATCACCGAAAGCTGTACAGGAGAAAATCTGTGCGCTGGTGGAAGAAAAGATCAGAGCAGGAGAAAAGGTGGGCGTGATTGCTACAGAGGAGAGTATAAAGGCTTATCCGGAAGGAATTGTAAAGTGCATCGGAACAAGGGCAGATGAAGAGAGCATTGCGAGACATCTGTTTGCTGTACTGCGGGAATTTGACGACTGTGGAGTGACTTATATTTATTCAGAAGCTTTTGATACGCCCCAGATGGGACAGGCGATTATGAACCGTCTGATGAAGGCTGCAGGTCAGAAAAAGATTCAGGTTTGAGGATGAACTATGGTAATACGGTATAAAAAACTGATTTTTGTAGATACCAATGATAATTGCAGGGCGCCGATGGCAGAGATGATCCTGAAAAGAAAATTTCTTACCAATCCGTTGACGATTGAGTCCAGAGGGATGGTGGTATTATTTCCGGAACCGCTGAATCCGAAAGCGGAGGCAGTACTGACCAGCAACGGGTACCCGCAGCCAAGTCATATTGCCATGCAGTTAGAGCAGGAAGATATCAACAATGATGTTCTGATCCTGACGATGGAGGACAAACAAAAATCGCAGATCTGGGAAACGTATGAGAATGCGCCCCATGTCTATACAGTAAAAGAATACGTGGGGGAGAGCGGAGATATACCGTCCCTGCACGGTCAGCCACTGACTGTATACAGTCAGTGCTATACGGAACTGGAATTATTGATGAGAAAACTGGTAACAAGGTTAAACGAAGAGGAGGAACTGTAACATGATAGCAATTGGTTGTGACCATGGCGGATATGAACTGAAGAAGGAGATTGAGGCATACTTGGACAGCAGAGGACTGGAGTACCGGGATTATGGATGCGACAGCACAGATTCCGTAGACTATCCAATCTATGCAAGAAAAGTGGCTCATGCCATCGTTAAGGGAGAATGTGAGAGAGGAATCCTGATCTGCGGAACTGGAATCGGTATCTCTATCGCAGCCAATAAAGTACCTGGAATCCGTGCAGCATTATGTACCGATTGTTTCTGTGCACAGGCAACCAGAGAACACAACGATGCCAACGTACTGGCACTGGGTGGAAGAGTTGTAGGACCGGGACTTGCCATTAAGATCGTGGAGACATTCCTGGATACTCCATTTTCCAATGATGAACGTCACATCCGCAGAATCAAACTGATCGAGGAGCCGACAGACGGAGAGTAAAGTGCAGTAAAATACATGAAAAAGAAGGTAACAGATACAGTTATGAATGAAATTCCCGACTGCGATACAGAATGATAAAAGAGCGCTATGCCGGAAACGGCAGAAAGGAGAACAAATGTCAAAAGTAGTAGTTATGGATCACCCGTTGATTCAACATAAAATCGGAATTATCAGAAGAACAGAGACAAGTAGCAAGGAATTCAGAGAGATGATCGGTGAGATCGCGATGCTGATGTGCTACGAAGCGACAAGGGATCTGAAGCTGGAAGAGGTGGAAATTGAAACCCCAATCACAAAGATGACTGCGAAAGAACTGGCAGGAAAGAAACTGGCTGTAGTACCGATTCTCCGTGCAGGCCTGGGAATGGTAGAAGGTATGCTGGCAATGATTCCGGCTGCAAAAGTAGGACATATCGGTCTGTACCGTGATCCGGAAACTCTGGTACCGGTAGAATATTACTGCAAACTTCCGGCAGACAGTTCCGAGCGTGACATTTTCGTTGTTGATCCGATGCTGGCAACCGGTGGATCCGCAGAAGCAGCAATTACCATGCTGAAACAGAAAGGTGTAAAAAATATCCGCTTCATGTGTATCATTGCAGCACCGGAAGGTGTAAAGAAACTGCAGGAAGTACACCCGGATGTGGATATCTATATCGGTGCACTGGATGATCATCTGAATGATCACGGCTATATCGTACCGGGCCTTGGCGATGCAGGAGACAGAATCTTTGGAACAAAATAAGAGGGAGTCGGATAGCAACCCCTTGACAAATCAGGGAGTTTCCGATAAAATCCTATCAGCAATAAAATAAAAAAGGCGATGAAGGGAATAGTACACAGGTGACAATCAACAGAGAGGAAATCAGAGGTGGAAGATTTCTGTGCGGAGTGTGTGGAACCGACCCCGGAGCTGTCTGTGAGTAAGCAGGCCGCGACTTTGGCGTTAAAAAAGAGTGAAAGAAAGTGAGCAGTCTTCGGGCTGTTAATTAGGGTGGTACCGCCGGATAAGCATCTGGTCCCTTTTGGGGGATCAGGTGCTTATTTTGATCTGGAATCCCCTGGAGATAGAGAAATGTACTCTCGGATACAACTGACAAAAAATCATCTCGCAAAATCAGGCACAGAAAGATTCCGAGAGTACGTGAGAACAAGAATGGAGGAAATAAAGATGGCAAAAGACAAAAAAATGGTAGAAGCGATCACTTCCATGGAAGAGGATTTCGCACAGTGGTATACCGATGTAGTAAAAAAAGCAGATCTGATTGATTACACCAGTGTAAAAGGATGTATGGCGATCAAACCGGCGGGTTATGCGATCTGGGAAAATATCCAGCATGAACTTGACCGAAGATTCAAAGAAACAGGCGTAGAAAATGTGTATATGCCAATGCTGATTCCGGAAAGCCTTCTGCAGAAAGAAAAAGATCACGTAGAAGGATTTGCACCGGAAGTTGCATGGGTAACACACGGCGGACTCGAACCGCTGCAGGAGCGTCTGTGCATCCGTCCGACTTCTGAGACTCTGTTCTGTGATTTTTATGCAAAAGAGATCCAGTCCCACAGAGATCTGCCGAAAGTATATAACCAGTGGTGTTCCGTTATGCGCTGGGAGAAGACAACCCGTCCGTTCCTGCGTTCCAGAGAATTCCTGTGGCAGGAAGGACATACCGCACATGCAACGGCTGAGGAAGCAGAAGAGAGAACCATCCAGATGCTGAATCTGTATGCAGATTTCTGCGAGCAGGTACTGGCAATCCCGGTTATCAAAGGAAGAAAGACAGACAAAGAAAAATTTGCAGGTGCAGAAGCTACTTACACCATCGAATCCCTGATGCATGACGGAAAAGCCCTGCAGTCCGGTACCAGCCATAACTTTGGCGATGGATTTGCAAAGGCATTCGGCATCCAGTATACAGACAAAGAAAATAAATTACAGTATGTACATCAGACATCTTGGGGTATGACAACACGTATGATCGGAGCACTGATCATGGTACATGGTGATGATAGCGGTTTGAAACTGCCGCCGAGAATCGCACCGGTACAGGCAGTGATCATCCCGATCCAGCAGAGAAAAGAAGGCGTTCTGGAGAAAGCCGCTGAACTGGAAGCTGCACTGAAGGCGGCAGGTATTCGTGTGAAAACAGATGCTACCGACAAGAGTCCGGGATTCAAATTTGCAGAGCAGGAGATGCGTGGTATTCCGGTTCGTATCGAGTGTGGACCAAAGGACATCGAGGCAAATCAGGCAGTTGTTGCAAGAAGAGATACCGGTGAAAAGATCGTTGTCGCTTTACCGGAACTGGCTGAGAAAGTAACAGAAATCCTGGATACGATTCAGACAGATATGCTGAAGAGAGCAAGAGCACACAGAGATGCACATACCTATACAGCAACCACCTACGAAGAGTTTGTAAAGACCATCAACGAAAAACCTGGATTTATTAAAGCTATGTGGTGTGGCGATCAGGCATGTGAGGATAAGATCAAAGAAGATACAGCAGCAACTTCCCGTTGTATCCCATTCAACCAGGAACATCTGGCAGATACCTGTGTATGCTGTGGAAAACCGGCGACAAAGATGGTATACTGGGGCAGAGCATACTAAAAGGAAAAGTGTGGGAACATCAATAAAGGCATTCGGCTGTTATCGGTGTTCAGAACGAATAGCATGAAACAGAAAAGGAGTGGATAGAATGCGGTTACAGTTACCGGCAGCAGTAAACATGATTATTGATGTGCTTCAGGCGCATGGGTATGAGGGATTTGCAGTGGGTGGCTGTGTCCGGGATTCGGTGTTGAACAGAACGCCGGATGACTGGGACATAACCACATCTGCCACTCCTTATCAGGTGAAAGAACTATTTTACAAAACCGTGGACACCGGTCTGCAGCATGGAACCGTGACGGTCATGGTACATGGTGTCGGCTATGAAGTGACCACGTACCGGATTGACGGGGAATATGAAGATTGCAGGCATCCGAAAGAGGTACAGTTTACCTCAAATCTGACGGAAGATCTGAAACGTCGTGACTTTACGATCAATGCCATGGCTTACAGCAAAGATCGTGGGCTGATTGACGAGTTTGGTGGGATGCAGGATCTGCAAAGAAAGATCATCCGCTGTGTGGGAGATCCGTGGCAGCGGTTCGGTGAGGATGCACTGCGGATTTTACGGGCGGTTCGCTTTGCGGCGCAGCTGGGATTTGAAATTGAAGAAAATACAAAAAAGGCGATTGTGGAACTGACACCGACACTTTCAAAAATCAGTGCGGAGCGGATTCAGACAGAGACAGTTAAACTGCTGATGTCGGATCGGCCGCAGATGTGGAGAAGTGTGTATGATCTTGGCATCACACGGATCATCATGCCGGAGTTCGATGCGATCATGGAAACGCCGCAAAATACCCCGCATCACATGTACAATGTGGGTGAGCATACGTTAAAAGCACTTAGCCTGACAGAAAAAGACCGGATTCTGCGACTGACCATGCTGCTTCACGATATCGGAAAAGCGAAGATGCGGACGACTGATGCGAACGGTGTGGATCATTTTAAAGGACATGGACCGGAGGGGAAAGAAATCGCGAAAAAGATTCTTCGACGACTGAAGTTTGATAACGATACCATCGCACAGGTGACTCGTCTGATCTACTGGCACGATTATCGTCCGGCCCCGGAAGAGAAAGCAGTCCGGCGGGCAATCTATAAAGTAGGAGAAGATCTGTTTCCGCTGTTTTTGAAGGTGCAGCGGGCAGATAACCTTGCACAGAGTATGTATCTCAGAGAAGAGAAGCTGGAGCGGATCGAAGCTGTGGAAAAGCTTTACCATGAGATCATGGAAAAACACCAGTGCGTGTCGCTGAAAACACTGGCAGTGACCGGCAAGGATCTGATAGCGACCGGAATGAAACCGGGACCGCAGATGGGAGCTGTGCTTCAGGAACTACTGGAGATGGTACTGGATCAGCCAGAGATGAATGAGAAAGAAAAATTGCTTGCCTGGTGGAAAGAACATGGGACTTGTCAAAAGGCAGAGGGTACTTTATAATATAGGGTACTTTAGAAATAAAGAGAAATATAAAGCTTCGGCGAAAACCGGGCAGAAACAATGGATATCAGAAAATCAGGAGGAGACGTTCATGAAGAGAGAAACCGTAATCGTACTCGATTTTGGTGGACAGTACAATCAGTTAATTGCGCGACGCGTACGTGAGTGTAATGTATACTGTGAAATTTATTCTTACAAAACCGATTTGGAAAAAATCAAAGCTATGGAGCCGAAGGGAATTATTTTCACCGGTGGTCCCAACAGTGTATACCTGGAGGATTCTCCTTCTTATGCAAAAGAAATCTATGATCTGGGTATCCCGGTTCTCGGTATCTGCTATGGTTCTCAGCTGATGATGCACCAGCTGGGCGGAAAAGTATGCAAGGCGCCGGTTCGTGAATATGGTAAGATCGAAGTAACCGTAGATCAGTCTTCTGCATTATTTGAAAATGTATCCGAAAAGACCATCTGCTGGATGAGTCATAACGATTATATCGAGCAGGCAGCGCCTGGATTCAAGATCATTGCTCATACACCGGACTGTCCGGTAGCAGCAGTGGAAAATGTAGAAAAGAAACTGTATGCAACTCAGTTCCATCCGGAAGTTCTTCATACAAAAGAAGGAAAACAGATGCTGGCAAATTTCGTATTTAACGTATGTGGTTGTGCCGGCAGCTGGAAGATGGATTCTTTCGTAGAAGAGTCTATCAAGGCGATCCGTGAAAAAGTCGGTGACGGTAAAGTATTGTGTGCACTGTCCGGCGGTGTGGATTCTTCCGTGGCAGCTGTTCTGTTATCCAAAGCAGTTGGCGATCAGCTGACCTGTGTATTTGTAGACCATGGTCTTCTGAGAAAGAACGAAGGCGATGAAGTAGAGGCGGTCTTCGGTCCGGACGGCAATTATAACCTGAACTTTATCCGGGTCAACGCACAGGAACGTTTCTATGAGAAACTGAAAGGCGTGGAAGAACCAGAAGCAAAGAGAAAAATTATCGGTGAGGAATTCATTCGTGTATTTGAAGAAGAAGCAAAGAAAATCGGAGCTGTGGACTTCCTGGTACAGGGAACTATCTATCCGGATGTTGTAGAAAGCGGCGTTGGCGGAGAATCCACCGTGATCAAATCCCACCACAACGTAGGCGGTCTGCCGGAGCACGTAGATTTCAAAGAGATCATCGAGCCCCTGCGTGACCTGTTCAAAGATGAAGTAAGAAAAGCCGGTCTGGAACTCGGCATCCCGGATTACCTGGTATTCCGTCAGCCATTCCCGGGTCCTGGGCTCGGTATCCGTATCATCGGCGATGTAACCGCAGAAAAAGTACAGATGGTACAGGATGCAGATGCCATCTGGCGTGAAGAAATCGCCAAAGCTGGATTGGACAAAGAAGTAAACCAGTACTTTGCAGCTCTGACCAATATGCGTTCCGTAGGTGTTATGGGTGATGAAAGAACATACGACTACGCCATCGCACTGCGTGCGGTAACCACTACAGATTTCATGACTGCAGAAAGCGCTGAGATTCCGTGGGATGTCATCGGAAGAACAACCAGCAGAATTGTAAATGAAGTGAAGCATGTAAATAGAGTAATGTACGATTGCACGGGGAAACCACCGGCAACGATTGAGTTTGAATAGTTCACGCTGGGCTACAAAGCCCGTAACCACGGGGCTTTGTGGCTTTGTGTGTTTGAAATTGCATTATCATTGCATTTTTATATTTATTTGTGATACATTGCAGTATGCTGATTACTGGTATAATTAGCAATACTTTGAGAA
>ERZ1673747.545-NODE-545-length-54559-cov-26.200059_pt1 | contig 54559 bp, 46 predicted proteins | sample MGYA00580220_ERZ1673747 | MGnify/ENA primary metagenome ERZ1673747 (study PRJEB41218, sample SAMN15661769) | gut metagenome | host: Homo sapiens | place: Canada: London | collected 2015-08-20/2019-03-30 | study: EMG produced TPA metagenomics assembly of...
TCAGCCCGTGGGAGGCCAGGGCGCCGCTGACCGGTGGACGGCACCGAGCCGTCATTGGGAATGTAGAAGGGGGAGGCCTCGCGGCCTCCCCCTTTTTTGCGTTTACGGGGCGTAAATGACTCAATTACACCAGACGATCTTACGTTTTTGGCATTGAGCTTTTATTTAAAGAAAATAAATCGAATAACGAGGGCAACTGCTATGGCCAAAATGATCAAAAGCAGGATTGTCAGTCGATGCTGCTTGCGTCGTTTACTTGATGAAACGAAGATTGATTTTCCCTGTTTTGGCGTTTCGAGATAGCGAGCCGAATGCGTCAAGGTTTGCTTTGGTCGAGGACCTCTTTGTTGATGAGTGGCGGATGCTTTCATCGGTTCATCACTAGCTGCGCTGTTTTTAGATAATGGTGCGTCTTTCAGATATACAGGGTCTCCCGAGGCGACGCCCATATGTTTGCGCCCCGTTTGTGCTTCTTCGAGTGTTTGATATCGGTTTCTTGTCACATATTTGGGCTCTGGATCATTGATGGGCTCTTGCGAGATGTGGGGGCGATGGAATCGAATCGGTTGCGGGCTGGATGCTTCGTCCTGCTCCGGCATAAACGTGTTGTCCTGTTTTTGATCGTCCATGATGCCCTTAGTTCGTCATCAATATCGTGTATGCGCCCATTGTAAGCCAGCCGTCTAGTTTTGATGGGATTGCATACATTATTTAAGCCTTCGTTCAAATTCCGTTTATTAGACAAAACCTTAGTTAGCTAGACTTAGATATGCTTATATCAATAGACTCAAAAAACTTTATAGTCGATGTATATATAAGAAGCGGCTGGGCATATATAACAGCGTCAAAAGAAGTCCCAGTCACCTAGAAGATGGCTCGGCAGTCCTTACAAGGAGTGGTAAACATGGCAAGCATGGTTCCTTATCGTTCGGTTTTTGGCGTCCGTCCTTCTGCAAGTTCGCTGTTCGATTTGTTTGATGACATGACCGACCTGGCGAATAGCTCGATTGCCTCCAAGGCGTTCCCCGTTGACGTTGAGGACAAGGGCGATGGCTATGAGGTCAAGGCTTATCTGACCGGTGTCGCCAAGGATGACATCGACGTTGAGCTCAATGAGGGTCGCCTGTCGATCAGTGTGAACGTCGAGGAGAGCGCCGAAAACGAGGGCAAGAACTTCCTCCAGAAGGAGTTCGGCTCGTACAGCGCGACGCGCGGCGTGTATCTGAAGGACGCTTCGAGCGAGGGCCTTTCGGCTAAGTATGCTGACGGCATCCTGACCGTTACGGTTCCCAAGATTGTCGAGAAGAAGAACGTCACGAAGATTTCTATCGACTAACTTCGTTGGTGTTCTGCGCTATTAAAAGACAGCAAAAGGGGCTGGGAAGCGATTCTCGGCCCCTTTTGCTGTCTAGGACAGTCTATTGAATGGTTGCCGGCTGATACTGACTCGCAGGGCGTATCGAGAGTTTTCGCGATCCTTGGAGAAGGGTTGCGGAGCTGCCGACCTCGTCATCCAGGGTTGCGGCCAGAGCTTTGGCATAGCTTTTGACGGTAAGGCTCGGACGATTGTTATCTTGGCTGATATGCATGGCAATGAGCTGTTCGGTGCGATCGGTAACAAGTTCGCGCGCGGCTTCGGCGGCTTGACCATTGGAGAGGTGTCCCTTCGCAGACAGGATGCGGTCCTGAAGAAAGCGGGGATATTCTCCCTCGCGCAGCATGGTCACATCATGGTTGCTTTCGAGCGCGAGGGCTCGACAATCTTTGAGGGTGTTCATGGCTTGGCTCGATAGCTCTCCGGTGTCGGTGGCAAAACCGATGGAATCATCGAGGGCGTCGAATCGAAAGCCGACTGGATTGATGACATCGTGCGATGTTGAGTAGGTTTGCACGTGGATGCCGGCAATGGGGAGCGTGTCGCCGGGGTCAAATTCCTCGACAGGCAGATGCGAAAGATTTTCTTTGCTCGAAAGTGTGCCCCTACTGGCAAAGAGGGGACCGTGCCAGTGCTTGCACCAGACATCGAGACCCTTGATGTGATCGCTATGCTCATGAGTAATGAGAAGAGCCGAGACGTTGTCTGCCGAGAGTCCCAGTTCTGCCATGCGCTTTAATGTCTCGCGGCGAGAAAGACCGTCGTCAATCATGATGAGCCCCCGGGGGCCTTCGATGAGCGCGCAGTTGCCTTTTGAGCCGCTGCCAAGGATATGAAGGTGCAGACGAGACATAAGATTCCAAAGGATACAATGGGTGCGGACGAATAGAGGAGGAAGCAAATGCCTACGGTATCACAGCATTACGGACACCATGCCGTGCCCGGGGCAGTCGATGAGACCCGAACGAGGCAGCAGGCTGCTCCTGTCGTGCTCATGGTATCAGGCGGCGCGGACTCGACGGCACTGCTTCTTATGGCGTGCACATCAAAGCTGGATATCCAAGACGGGCGCGGTGTTGCACCCATTGCTCGCGAGCGCCTGCATGTGCTGCATGTAAACCATCATCTGCGCGGCAAGGCGTCCGATGGCGACGAGGCCTTTGTGCGTGAGCTCTGCGCGAAATATGGTTTACCGCTGTGCGTGGAGCACGCTTATTTTGATGGGGAGTCGGGCAATATTGAGGCCGCGGCCCGCGAGGTGCGCTATGCCGCGGCGCGGAGGTATGTTCGCGAACTCTGCGCCCAGACGGGGGCGCCGCGAACGGCGGCTCGTATCTGCACCGCGCACACGTCTTCGGATCGCGCGGAAACGTTTTTGATGAACGCGATTAAGGGTTCGGGGCCCGCTGGTCTATCGAGCATTCCTCGCCGGAGGAATATCGTGGTGCGTCCCTTGCTCGACCTAACTCATGGCGAGCTTGTGGGCTATCTACAGGTACATGGTCAGCCGTGGCGTGAAGACGAGAGCAATGAGGATATCTCGTATCTGCGAAACTACGTGCGCCATCGGGTAATGCCAGTGGTGGCACAGCGTAATGCGAGCGTGTGCAAGACGATTGGCGCCGCCTGTGAGATCTTGGGTGACGAAGACGCGTTTCTATCCCAGCTGTCGGCGCAGGCGTTTCGAAGCTGCCTGCGCAAGGAGGCGGCGGGCGCGCTAGTGCTCGATGCCAGACGCCTTGCTGCGGCCGAGGTGGTAATCGCGCGGCGCATCGTGCGACTGGCGATTAAGCGCATCGATCCGGACGCTCGTCCAGAGATGCGACATGTGGAGCGAGTCCTTTCCTGCGTTGCCGAGGGCGCCGGCTCGGTCACGCTTCCGGCGGGGATTGACGCACGCATTGAGTTTGGCATGCTGGCGTTTAAGGCGCCGGCGGCTCGCGAGGGCCTGGTCGCGGACTGGGTTACCGTACCCGGTCGTTTGCCGTTGGGCGGGGGACGTATGCTGGTCACAGAACCGATGGCCGTTGAGCCGGGATGCGATATCGTGCGTCGCGCCCGTGAGCTTGCGGCTGCCGGGGAAGTGACAGCTTTGGTAGACGCGGCTGCCCTGGGTTTTGCCGACAGCGATAGTGAGCGGATCCTGGCGGGCTCGCGTGGCAAGATCCCTGTCGAGGCGCGATTGGCGCGCCTGTGGGTGGACGGTCCCGCACCGGGAGACGTGATGTGCCCGTTAGGGATGAGTGGCCGAAGCAAGAAAGTATCCGACTTGCTAGGCGAGGCTCGCATTCCCGTTTCCGAGCGCGCCGGCGTGCCCATGGTGAGGACGGCGCCGGGAGGTGCCGTGGTGTGGGTCGCCGGAGTTCGCGCGGACGAGCGTTTTAAGTGCACGGCCGCAACGCGCGTGGCATATCTGCTTCGTGTGGTCGATGCGGAATAGCGTCCTACGCCAGCTATTCTGTGCGGCGTTGACGGTATTCCCGCGCTGATGGTGCGCGGGCTGGAAAATATACCCCGTGCGCTGCTAGAATGTGTAGTTCGCGTCCATACGGCGGTGTGTGGGCGATTAAGCACAAGAAAGGGTTGTCATGGCTTCTCAACATCCGGATATCGAGAAGGTTCTGTTTACGCAGGAGGATATCGACGGCATCGTTTCTCGCCTGGGCGAGGAGATCACTCGCGACTACGCGGGTAAGGATCTGGTGCTGATCGCGGTTCTGCGCGGTGCCGTTGTCTTTATGGGCGACCTGATGCGCAAGATTGAGCTACCGACCAACATCGATTTCATGGCTGTTTCGAGCTATGGCGACGGTGTGAAGTCTTCGGGCATCGTGCGTATCATTAAGGATCTGGATATCGACATCCGTGGTCGCGACGTGCTGATCGTCGAGGACATTCTGGACTCGGGCCTGACCCTCAAGTACCTGATGAAGAACCTCGAGAGCCGCAAGCCCGCTTCGCTGGAGGTCGCTGCCTTCCTGTGGAAGGACGTTGAGGACCGCACCTCGGCCATCACGCCCAAGTATGTTGGAACCCATTGCCCCGATGCCTTTGTGGTGGGCTACGGCCTCGACTATGCCGAGCGCTATCGTAACCTTCCGTATCTGGGCATTTTGAAACCGGAGGTTTATTCGTAAGATGCCCGACGACCATAACGATAACAATTCCCAGACTCCCCGGGAGCCTAAGATCCCGGGGATGCCCGGAGGCAAGAAGCCCACGCGTACGGGCTGGCTGTATTTTCTTTTGGCTTGCGCGCTTCTGGGCTATGCCTTCTTTAATATGGGTTCCGGCTTTGCCAGCTCCAGCAATACCGTTAAGCTCGCGACGAGCGAGATGGTCAGCGCCATCAAGCAGGATTGCGTCGAAGATCTGACCTATACGGTTCAAGACGGAAGCGTGACGGGTCATTACTGGAAGACAAAAAAGGACAAGGGCGATACGAGCGAGCTCAAGAGCTTCTCTTCGACCTATGTCGGCTCCGATTCGCTTGCCGAGCTCATGGCGGAGCACCCCGATACCAAGTACATCGTCAACACCAACGATCCCGATTTTTGGGGCGACTTGGCGATGAGTGTGCTTCCGACGATCGCCCTTATCGCCATCATGTTCTACTTTATGCGCCAGATGATGGGCGCCAACAACAGGAACATGCAGTTTGGCAAGACCAACGCCAAGACCAACGAGGCCACACGCCCCAAGGTCAAGTTTGAAGACGTTGCCGGAGTGGACGAGGCAGTCGAGGAGCTCGAGGAGATCCGTGACTTTTTGAGCGATCCGGATCGCTATCGCAAGCTGGGCGCCAAGATCCCGCGTGGCGTGTTGCTGGTTGGCCCTCCGGGCACCGGTAAAACGCTGCTGGCCAAGGCCGTTGCCGGCGAGGCGGGCGTGCCGTTCTTTAGCATCTCGGGTTCCGACTTTGTCGAGATGTTCGTAGGTGTCGGCGCCAGCCGTGTGCGTGACCTCTTTAAGGAGGCCAAGTCCCAGGCCCCGTCGATCATCTTCATCGATGAGATCGATGCCGTGGGACGTCAGCGCGGAGCTGGCTTGGGCGGCGGTCACGACGAGCGCGAGCAGACGCTCAACCAGCTGCTGGTCGAGATGGACGGCTTTGAGGAAAGCGAGTCGGTCATCCTAATCGCCGCCACCAACCGCCCCGACATTCTGGATCCGGCGCTGCTGCGTCCCGGTCGTTTTGACCGTCAGGTTACGGTCGACCGTCCGGATGTGAAGGGCCGCGAGCAGATCTTGCGCGTGCATGCCGAGAACAAGCCGATGGACGAGGACGTTAAGTTTGAGAAGCTCGCCCAGATGACCGTTGGCTTCACTGGTGCCGATCTGGCAAATCTGCTCAACGAGTCTGCGCTGTTGGCTGCCCGCCGCCATCGTTCCGTGATCTCGATGGACGAGGTCGAGGAATCGATGGAGCGCGTGATTGCCGGACCGCAGCGCAAGGGTCGCGTGATGACCGAGGCCGAGCGCACCACGATTGCCTACCACGAGAGCGGTCACGCCCTGGTGGGTCACATCCTGGAGCACTCCGATCCGGTCCACAAGATCTCGATCGTCAGCCGCGGCCAGGCGCTGGGCTACACGCTGCAGCTTCCGCAGGAGGACCACTTCCTCAAGACCAAGAACGAGATGCTCGACGAGCTCGCCGTGTTCTTGGGCGGTCGCGTTGCCGAGGAGCTCATGTGCGATGACATCACGTCGGGCGCGAGCAACGATCTGGAGCGCGCAACCAAGATGGCGCGCGAGATGGTCACGCGCCTGGGCATGAGCGAGGAGCTGGGCACGCAAGTGTTTGGCGAGGCGCAACATCAGGTGTTCCTTGGTCGCGATTACGCCGATCACCAGGATTACTCCGAGGAGACGGCGCGCCGCATCGATATCGAGGTCCAGCGCATTATGCGTGAGGCCCATCGTCGTGCGGTCGAGATTCTGGACGCCCGTCGCGATCAGCTCGATCTGATGGCGAAGGTGCTGCTTGAGCGCGAGACCGTCGAGGGCGACGCCGTGAACGCCCTGCTCGACAACGAGTGGAATGCCTACCTTGAGCGCGAGGGCGATATCCTGGCGGCCAAGGAGGAGCGCAATGCCAAGGCGGCCGGCATGCCGACCAAGAAGCGCGTGCCTCGAATGAGCGAGGAGGAGCTGGCGGCTGATGCCGCGGCCTTTGCGCAGGCGGCCATGCAGGAGGATGCCGAAGCCGCATCCGATGATGCTGACGATGACCATGCCGTCGTCGATGCCGACACCGACGCCGACAAATAGTCTTTGTGGCGAAAGCCTCCGCGGGGAAACCTGCGGAGGCTTTTTCTTTTGAGCGATATGGGGCCGTCTGTTGATTGGGGACAGACTTAAATGAGCGTTTTCACGCATTTAAGTCTGTCCCCAATCAACATTGCTGCGGCACTTTGCTCGGCTAAAGCGTACAATAGCGCCTATGCGAAAGGGGAACAGATGATCAACGAAACTATGTATACTCGCGGTGCGGAAAGCTCCATCATCCGTGAGATTTTTAGCTATGGCCTTGAGCGCAAGGCGCAGATCGGTGCGGAAAACGTATTCGATTTTTCGCTGGGCAATCCGAGCGTTCCGGCACCCGCTGCTGTGGCGGAGTCCATTAAGAAGGCCCTGGAGCTGCCGAGCGACCAGCTGCACGGCTACACGCCCGCACCGGGCCTGCCGCAATGTCGTGCCGCTGTGGCCGAATCGCTCAACCGCCGCTTTGGCACGAGCTATGAGGGCAAAGACGTCTTTATGACGGTGGGTGCCGCGGCTTCGCTCACCTGCGTGCTCAACGCCGTTACGAATCCGGGCGACGAGGTTATTGTTATCGCCCCGTACTTTCCGGAGTATCGCGTTTGGATTGAGAAGGCCGGCTGCACGTGTGTCGAGGCGCTTGCCAACGAGGACACATTCCAGCTGAGCGTGGATAACGTATTCAAGGCGATCACCGACAAGACGGCAGCCGTCATTATCGACTCGCCCAACAACCCGACCGGTGCCGTATATACGCGCGACACGCTGACGCGACTGGCCAATGTTCTGCGCGAGGCCAACGCTCAGCGCGATCCCGAGAATCCGATTATGCTCATCTCGGATGAGCCGTACCGCGAGATCGTGTACGGTGCCGAGGTGCCTTGGGTGCCCTCGATCTACGAGCACACCATCGTGTGCTACTCGTATTCCAAGTCGCTGTCGCTGCCGGGTGAGCGCGTGGGGTGGATCTTGGTTCCCAACACCAATCCGCAGGCTGCCCGTCTGATGCCGGCCGTTGCCGGTGCCGCCCGTACGCTGGGCTTCGTGTGCGCGCCGGCGCTCTTTCAGCGCGTAATTATCGACTGCATCGATGAGCCGAGTGACGTTGAGGCCTATGCACGCAACCGCACCGCGCTTACCGACGCACTAGCGGAGTATGGCTACACCTATGTTGAGCCGGATGGCGCGTTCTACCTATGGGTGAAAGCATTGGAGCCCGATGCGAATGCGTTTTGCGAGCGCGCAAAGAAGTATGAGTTGCTTGCGGTTCCCTCGGACAGCTTTGGTATGCCGGGTTGGTTCCGCCTGGGCTATTGCGTGAGCTACGAAACGATTGTCAATTCGCTACCCGCTTGGAAACAGTTGGCGGACGAGTATCGTTAAAAGTAAAGCGCTCTGCCTACAATGTTTTACGTGAAACGGGGTTTGGTGTTAAGCCGGACCCCGTTGTCATGGACGTTGTGTCTTTGGGATGGAGTGGTTTTACGACTATCGAAGGCTATGCGTACAATGAATATAAGCGACGGCCGTGCCAGATAAGGAGACCTGATGCCCTACCTGCTTTCTTGTGACATTCATACCCATACGATGTTCTCTGCGCATGCATATTCGACCATTGAGGAGAATGTGTACTGGGCGGCAGAGCGTGGTCTGCAGGTGCTCGGATCTGCCGACCATTTGAGCTCTATGGTTACGGCTTGCCCCAATGACCTGCGCAGTTACCAGTTCTTTATCAACCAGGATATCTGGCCGCGCATTTGGAGCGGCGTGCTGGTGCTGCGTGGTGCCGAGGCCGATATCGTTTCGCTGGACGGAAGCCTGTTTGGCGAGGACACTCCTGTCACGCTCGATATTGCCGGCGATTCGTACAGCCGTCAGCATTCGCTGTTCGATTTGGTTACGCGTAATTTGGATTATTTGGTTGCGAGCGTGCATAATCCGCAGATTGCTGAGGGCGCGACGCTGGCCCAGACGACCGAGATGTATATCAATGCCCTGGAGCACCCCAAGGTGTTCATGCTGGGTCACACGGGGCGTTCGGGCGTGCCGTTCGATATCGACGAGGTGCTGTTGGCAGCTAAGGCCAAGCACAAGATTATCGAGATCAACAACCATAGTCTTGAACACGGTGTCGACACTGAGCATTGGGCCGTATGCCGCAAGATTGCCGAGCGCTGCGCCGAGCTGGGCGTGGGCATTGGCGTGTCGACCGATGCCCACATTGGCATGGCCATTGGCAAGCTCGATCACGCGCGCAAGATGCTCGACGAGATTCACTTCCCACTGGATTTGATCGTGACGCGCGACCGCGAGACGCTGCTGTGCGAGATGGCGGCAGCCGGCGTGTGCGATCTGCGCAATGGGATGTAGCGGAGTTTATAAACCAAGCGAAGGGGGCGGCCCAGGCGGGTCGCCCCCTTTCTTGTCCCAAAAATCTACTGAGGTTGGTTAGCGGCGTTCGAGGACCGCTACGGTTTCGGTGTGGTCGGTGTGAGGGAACATGTCGACTGGCGTGATCTTGAGCAGGCGATAGCCTCCGTCGAGGAGCTGGTGCAGGTCGCGCTCTTGGGTCACGGGGTTGCAGCTGATATAGGTGATGCGGCGCGGCTTAAGTGCGCAGGCAGCTTCGAGGAACTCGGGCGTGGAGCCGGCGCGCGGCGGGTCGATGGAAAGAACGTCGACGCGTTCGTTGTTGTCGGCGGCATCCAGGATGTAGTCGGTGGCGTCGTCGGCCATAAACCAGGCGCTGCGGGTGAGGCCGTTGAGCTCGGCATTGCGACGTGCGTCGGCAATGCCCGCCGGGTTGCGCTCAACGCCGAGCAGCATAATGCCGATACCCTTGTTCTGGGCATCTTTAGCTGCGCAAAGACCGATGGTACCGCTGCCACAGTAGGCATCCATGAGCACATCGCCCTGGTGCAAATCCATGCCGTCGATAGCGAGCTGATAGAGCAGCTCGGTCTGTTGCGGGTTGGTCTGATAAAACGCGGTGGGGGAGATGTCGAATTCGCAGCCGAGCAGCTGGTCGCGCATGCATTCGGCGCCATACACGATGCGGGTTTCCTCGCCGAGGATGGCGTTGCCGGGGCGTCCGTTGATGTTTTGGGCGACGGTGACGATGCGCGGATCGAGTGCGGCGACAGCCTCAAAGAACTCCTGCGCATGCGGCAAGTCGCGCTGAGCGGTCACGAGCGTGACCATGACCTGGTCGGTACGCCAACCGCAGCGGACGACGGCATAGCGAAGCAAACCAAGATGCTTGTCCTCATTAAAGGCGGGAATATGCAGCCGCTCAGCTTCGCGTGCGATGCCGTTGAGAATCTGACGGGCGCCCGGTGCCTCGACGGGGCATTCGGGTACGGCAACGATCTTGTGCGTGCCGCGCTCAAAGAAACCGCAACGGACAGCGCCCTCCTTACCGGGAGCAAAGGGAGTGGCGGCCTTATGGCGAAAACCGCGCGGCGCAGGATATTTGCCCGGGTCGCCCAGGGTGACGCCCATACCGCGAATGGGGTCGACGCTAATGCCCTCGCGCTCGCAAAGGGTAGCAAAAAGCTCCTCCATGGCGGCCTGCTTGGCTGCCAACTGCTTCTTATAAGGACGATTGAGCGCCGTACACCCACCGCAAGCTTTCATGATCGAACAGGGAGACTTGGGGTCCACAGCCTTACGCGCAGACGAAACCTGATCTTTATGCGAGCGCTTGGAGCGAGTCTGAGATGCCTTATCCTCGTTCCGACGAGAGCCGGGACGCTTGGCCTTAGCCTTGCCCTTGGCCGACTTACCCTTCGCGTCCTGAGACGACTTGGATTTCTTAGAAGATTTTTTCTCCTCCGACCCCTCAGCTGCTTCGATCAAAGCACGACGAGCCTTACGCTCCGCACGAGATTCTGCCATGAATTAACCCCACTAATTTATTAATTTAAAGCTACAAGCATTGTACCGTGCCAAGCCAACAGACGATATGCAAGCGGTTTATTGGTATCAGTGATAGGTACAACGATGATTGCCCGCTGGGCTCCGGGGCGGGGGTTAAGTTTATCGCGAGTTCCGCACGAACAGGAGGCCACTTAATGTGGCCTCCGTCGTGAGCAGGACTGTAGAGCAGGAAACTTAACCCCCGCCCCGGAGCCCAGCGGGCAACCCCTCCCTTGTGCTCTATCACGCTAAAGTGTATGATTCTGAACGTTACATGACTCACTTTACCTAACTAAAGTGCCACCAAGGGGGAATACCATGAATACCGATATGTCTCGTCGTCAGTTTGTTGGTCTAGCCGGTTCGCTCGCTACGGTTCTAGGTCTTGGCCTGGTAGGCTGCGGTGGTGGTGCCGGTAAGGGTTCCGCTGCCGGTTCTGCTGCAGCCAAGGATGTGAAGGGCGCTGCGGAGTCCAAGAAGCTCGTGGTGGGCTTTGATAAGTCCTATCCTCCGTACGGCTTTGTGGGCGACGATGGCGAGTACACCGGCTTTGATCTCGATTTGGCCAAGGCTGTTGCCGATAAGCAGGGCTGGGAGGTCAAATACGAGGCCATCGACTGGGACGCCAAGGATACGCTGCTCAACTCGGGCGCCATCAACTGCATCTGGAACGGCTTTACCATGGAGGGCCGCGAGGACGACTACACGTTCTCCGAGCCGTACATGCTCAACGAGCAGGTGCTGGTGGTCAAGAAGGATGCGGGCATCAAGAGCTGGGACGATCTTGCCGGCAAGACCGTGATTACCCAGACTGATTCCGCTGCACAGGATGTGCTCGAGGGCGACCAGAAGGATTTGGCCGCGACGTTTGCCACGCTCGATACCATCGGTGAGTACAACACGGCGTTTATGCAGCTCGAGAGTGGTGCAGTCGATGCCGTCGCCTGTGACCTCTCGATTGCCCAGTATCAGCTTGCCGCCAAGCCCGATGCCTATACACAGCTTGATGAGCCGCTGTCCAGCGAGCACTACGCCGTCGGCTTTAAGAAGGGCGACACCAAGTCGGCCGATGCCGTGACCGAGTCGCTCAAGGCGCTCTATGAGGATGGTACGGTCAAGGACCTCTGCGACAAGTATTCAAGCTATGGTCTATCTTTCGATAATTGGGTGCTCAAGTAATGTCTATTCAAGTCATGATGCAGATGCTTGGCCAGGGATTCTTGGTCAGCTTGCAGCTGTTTGTGCTGACGCTGCTCGGGTCGATTCCCTTGGGAATCCCCGTGGCGTTCATGCGCATGAGCAAGGTCGCGCCGCTTCGCTGGATTGCGCGCATCTACATTTCGGTCATGCGCGGTACGCCGCTCATGCTGCAGATGTTTGCCATCTACTTTGCCCCGTACTACGTGTTCGGCATCTCGCTCACGCCCGATTCCAAATGGACGGCGTGTGTCGTGGCGTTCATCATCAACTACGCCGGTTACTTTGCCGAGATCTATCGCTCGGGCTTGCAGTCCATTCCTCGCGGTCAATACGAGGCTGCCGAGGTGCTGGGCTACTCGCGCATGCAGACGTTTCTGTATATCGTGATGCCGCAGGTCGCCAAGCGTATTCTGCCGGCGATGGGCAACGAGATCATCACGCTGGTCAAGGACACGTCGCTGGCGTTTGCCATTGGCGTGGGTGAGATGTTCTCGACGGCCAAGGCGCTGGTCGCCTCGCAGGTGAGTATGGTGCCGTTTGCGATCGCGGCGCTGATCTACTGGATCTTTAACTTTGTGGTCGAGATGCTGCTGGGCGCCGCCGAAAAGAAGCTGGACTATTATCATGACTAACTCAGTGATGAAAATCGAAAGCGCGCGCAAGGCGTTTGGCGGCAATGAGGTGCTCAAGGATATCTCGCTTGAGGTGAAGCGTGGCGAGGTCGTGGCGATTATCGGGCCTTCAGGTGGCGGCAAGTCCACGCTGCTGCGGTGTGCCACGCTGCTCGAGACACTCGACGGAGGCTCACTCTCGTTTGGCGACCTTGCCGTTGCGACGGACGCGGGTTCGGGCGCGGTCTATGCGAAGGGCGATGTGCCCAAGCGGGCACGCTCGCGATTCGGCCTGGTGTTCCAAAATTACAACCTGTTCCCGCACTATACCGTGATGAAAAACATCATCGATGCGCCGATTCGCGTGCTTAAGCGTCCGCGCGAGCAGGCGGAAGCCCGCGCTCACGAGCTGATTGCGCAAATGGGGCTGACGGGCAACGAGAACAAGGTGCCGTGTGAGCTTTCGGGCGGTCAGCAGCAGCGCGTGAGTATTGCCCGCGCCCTGGCGCTCGATCCGGAGATCCTGTTCTTTGACGAGCCGACCTCGGCACTCGATCCCGAGCTGACGGCCGAGGTGCTGCGTGTCATTAAAGACCTTGCCGCGCAGAATATGACGATGGTGATCGTGACCCACGCAATGCAGTTTGCGCGCGATGTTGCCGACCGCGTGTTCTTTATGGATGGCGGCCGCATTGTCGAGGGGGGTCCTGCCGAGCAGGTCATCGACCATCCGCGTGAGCAGCGCACCCGTGAGTTCTTGAGCCGTATCGAGGGATAGGCTCAGGTATTTACTCAACTATTAATTGAGGCGAAGCCGCCGCAGGTCTTACGGTCTGTGGCGGCTTTTTGTTTGCATCGACGGGGTTCAATAATCGCCTCACAAGCTTGTCTCTTCCTCTCGCCGCCTGTATTCATACGTGTGCCGAAAGGTGTGCATGGACGGTCGCCCGTGAGGGTAGGGTGGTGGCATAGGACATTTGGAGGGTGAGTCGGCTCGGCTGCCGACCATGCTGCTCCCGGGATGGCACCGACCGCGAACTCTCCCCGTTGGCGTCGTGCAATGCGCGCGGCCCTGCAAGGAGGTCATCATGGGTGCTCCCAAGACCGGTAACGTAAGGAACGTGGTGCTCGTAGGCCAAGGCGGGGTGGGCAAGACTTCACTCGCCGAAGCCATGCTCCACCTTTCCGGCAAGACCGCCCGCCTGGGCGGCCACGACGGCACCAAGCCTACGCTCGACTATGACCCTGAAGAGGTCAAGCGTTCATTCTCCATCTCGACGACCATCGCGCCGATCGACTGGAAGGGCGCGCGCATCAATGTGCTCGATGCCCCGTGCTACCCCGATTTTATCGGCGACGCCTTTGCCGCGATGAGCGTCTGCGAGACGGCTCTGTTTGTGGTCGACGCCGAGGCCGGCCCGCAGCCTACGACGGTTAAGCTCTGGTATGCCGCCGAGGACCTGCGCCTGGCGCGTGCGGTGTTCGTAAACCGCCTGTCGCGCTCCGAGGCCAGCTTTGCGACCACGATGGACCTGCTGCAGGAGCGCTTTGGCACGCGCCTGGGCGCCGTGACCCTTCCCTGGGGCGAGGGCGAGGACTTTGACGGCATCATCGACCTGGTGCGCATGAAGGCGCGCCATTGCAACGGCACCGAAGCCGTTGAGTCGGAGATTCCCGAGGAGTATCGTGCCCAGGCCGAGGAGGCCCATGACCATCTATGCGAGTTGGTGGCCGAGGCCGACGATGAGCTGATGATGAAGTACCTGGAAGGCGAGGAGACGCTGACGCAGGAGGAGCTTGAGGGCTTGCTGTCGAAGGCGATTGCCGAGCGCATCTTTGTGCCGGTCTTTGCGGGCGATTGCATTAAGGAGCAGGGCGTCAACTCGCTGATGGACGACATCGCGACGTACTTCCCGGCGCCGACCGACTACGGCGAGATGCCGCTTATCGACGGCGATTCGCTCAAGATTTCGAGCGACGATGACCGTCCGGTGGCGTTTGTGTTTAAGACCCTGGCCGATCCGCAGCAGGGTCGCATCAGCTTTATCAAGGTGCTGACGGGTACGCTTGAGCCGGGTCTTGAGCTGATCAACGCGCGTACCCGCAAGGGCGACCGTCTGGCTCACCTGTATGTGATGTGCGGCCGCGACATGACCGAGGTCGGTCACGCCTATGCCGGCGACATCATCGTGGCACCCAAGCTGGCGGCCGAGACGGGCGATACGCTCTCGATTACCGGCAAGGTCGAGGCTGCGGCGTTTAAGTTCCCCAACTCGCAGTACCGCATTGCCATCGAGGCCGAGAATCGCGGCGACGAAGAGAAGCTCTACACGTTTATCGAGAAGGCCTGCAAGGCCGATCCGACCATGAGCATCGACCGCGACGAGGAGACCGGCCAGACCATTATCTCCGCCGTTGGTGAGGCGCAGGTTTCGGTGCTGCTCAACCGTTTGGAAGATCGCACCAAGGTCGTAGCCAAGAGCGTGCCGATCCGCATTCCGTATCGCGAGACCATTCGCCGTACGGCAAGTGCCCAGGGCCGCCATAAGAAGCAGACCGGCGGCGCCGGTCAGTACGGCGACTGCTGGCTGCGCGTGGAGCCGCTCATTGGGCCCGACGGCACGAGCGACGGCTACGAGTTTGTGGACGAGGTCGTGGGCGGCCGCATTCCGCGCTCGCTGATCCCCGCCGTGGACAAGGGCGTCCAGGAGACCATGAAGGACGGCATCATTGCCGGCTATCCGCTCACGGGCATTCGCGTGGCTGTGTACGACGGCTCGTATCACAGCGTCGACTCCAACGAGATGGCGTTCCGCGCGGCGGCTCGCATCGGCCTGCGCAAGGCATGTGCCGATGCCGACCCGGTGGTGCTGGAGCCCATCGAGGAAATCACGGTGACTATTCCCGAGAGCTACGCCGGCGCCGTGATGGGCGACATCTCGGCCTCGCGCGGTCGCGTGACAGGCATGGAGACCGATGAGCGCGGAGACACCGTGGTTATCGCGCAGGCACCTCTCGCCGAGCTGACGGATTACTCGACGCGCCTGCGCTCTATCACGCGCGGCACGGGCGACTTTACCATGAAGCCCGCTGGCTACGAGCAGGTGCCTTATGACGTTCAGGCCAAGCTGGTCGAGCGCTATGAGGAGGGCCGCGCCAAGTAGCGTGTGGCGTTGCCTGCAACATACATGCCGGTGCAAGGGCCGCTCTGGGCAATCCAGGGCGGCCCTTTTGATCCCCGGGGGACGGAGGAAAACGGATCTTTTTTGGGTTGCGGGCGGCGCTAGTCTCCGGATGCCTGGTTGCGGCCGGTGGCGTAGTCGATCTGCACGTGCGGCTGCAGGTTGTAGCAGTACACGTGGAAGCACAGGGTCTTGCCGTGGTCCTCGATCGATTGTGCTTCCAGACGAACGCCACGACAGACGAGTTCCTCTTCGTTGTACATGGGCGTGACGCGGTAGAGCACATGGTTGCCCGTGTCGCGGATGTAGTCGAGGATCTGCTCTTCAAACGGCAGCATGCCCGTCTCGTTGAGATAGCGCGTGCCGGTGAGGAGATTTTTGCGATTGGCATTCTCGCCGCAGAGCGACCAAGCGATGAGGTAGCAGCGGTTGTAGAGGCTCTGGCCTGGAATAAAGTCGTAGCGCTGCTGGTGCCAGCCGGCGGGGTGGATGCGCGAGATATCACCGCGCTTGCCCTGGCCGAGCGACTCGGGGCCTACGCAGGCGAGCGCCTTGCGAGTGCGGCCCAGACTGTCGAGCTTGGAGAATTTCTTAAAGCAACCCTCTTCTGCAGCGCGCTCGTATTCATCGAGCGTGAATGATGGCGTGCCGAGCGGGTGCGTGCTGTCGGCGCGAAGGGCGACGTAGGGGTTGCCGGCGTAGTCGGGAATGCTGCTGAGATATACGCCGCGGGCGCGGTTGAGGTCGGGGTTTTCGACCTCGTCGATGGGGGTGGCGGCGCTGTCCGCGGAAGCGCCGTCGCCGGTGTCGGTTGCGGCGGAATCGGGGCCATCGCCAGAGTCTTGGCTATTTTGAGAGTCCGAGGAACTCGCTGTTCCCGATTCGAGCCGGGCGACCAGGTCTGCCTCGTCGTCGGTGCGGCTGGGGCTCTCGTTTTGTTTTTCGGCCAGAGCCGCCGCCTGTTCATCGCTTTGCGGCGACAGCAGCTTGGGCGCCCCGTCAAGCGATCCCGTAAACAGTGCAAACCCCAGCACCACGGCGGTGCCGATGGAAAGTACTTGCTTGTAGGTGGACTTGCGCGACATTGAGGCTCCTGGATGGACGGTTCGGAATCTACCAGTCTAGCAGGAGCCGGCTGAGGCCGCTCCGCCGAACAAATACTCAAGATTTGGGACAAACGCTACGGATTCAATTGCCTCATATTTGACGTATGGCTAGATTGAGGTGGAACCGAGCCAATTGAGTTTACATTCGAGAATGCGCTGCTCACCGGGCGCGCTGCTGCCATCGAGTAGCGCGAGGAGCATCTCGGCCGCCTCTCTGCCTTCCTGGTCGACGGGCTCGATGATCGTGGAGACGGTCGGCGTGGTGAGGTTGGTCCAGTCTTCGCAGTTGAGTCCCAAAAGACCGATTTGCTGCGGAAGTAGATGGGCCATGGGCTGGAGAGCCTTGTAGACACGGGGAAGTGCCCACTGATTTTGCACGAAGATAAGGGTTCGCTTGGCGGGGTTGAACTTGTATTTAAAGTACTCGGTAAGCTCACCGACCGACGGCTTGTTGTGGTCGATGGGAATCGCTTTGTAGAGCTGTCCGTTTGCTGCCAGCGCCTCGGCATACCCCTGAAAACGCTCCATGCGGGTGCGCATTTCGGTCATGTTGGCGGCAATGGAAAAGAAATCTTCGTAACCGGCGTCGAGGAGTGCCTGCGTGGCGTTGTACACACCGTCGTAAAGGTTGGTTTTGATCCAGCTGGTACCTGGGCTATAGATGGCCGCATCGAAAAAGACGACGGGCTTACCGGCGCGCTTGATGCGGTCATGGACGGCCTTGAAATTTGCCGTGGGCTGGATGATAAAGCCATCGACGCCCAGCGAGAGCATTTTGTCGACATACATGAGCTCGGTTTCGGGGTTAAAGTTGCTCGTGCAAACGACCGTCTGGTAGCCCGCGGGGAGCATGACCTGCTCCATGCCGTTGAGGACGAGGCCCGCCCACTTGTTGGTGTTATCCAAAATGATAATGGCGATGACGTGGGTCTGTTTGCCGGTGAGTGTTTGCGCCTGGGCGTTGGGGACGTATCCGAGTTCCTTAATGACGCGCGCGATTTTGTTCTGCGTCTTTTCGCTAAGTTTTTCTCGTTTGTCGTTGAGGTAATACGAGACGCTTGCCGTCGAGGTTCCCGCCTCTCGAGCGACGTCTGCGATCGTAACGCGCTGTTTTGCCACAGCGACTCCTTCCGACAGATGAGCATTTTCCAACATGATGACTTTGAGTCTTGGTGTGGGATGCGCTTCGGTGAGCGACCTTTTCCTTTCATATGAGTATGCAACAAATGCGGTATACGGGTGGGGTTGAAATTTGTGACCGGCATGCGCATCTGCCGTCTACCGAGAAAATCAAATACTTCTTGACTTTTGAAATCGAGGGTAAAATCGCAGGATTCATTTTTGGTTAAACGCATAACTAAATCGCATAACCAACGCTCTGACCTGCGCGTTTACCGAAATAAGCTGGCATTAAGAAAAACGAGCACCTATATTGGTCTTGTCGAAAAGACAGCAAGTCCAAACGGCAGGGGATGCTCCGGAGGCCTCCGCAAACGGTGTCTTGCGCACGCAACTCTATGAAAAGAGGGAAGCAATGAAGATCGTAGGCGTTGCCGCCTGTACCGTGGGTATCGCCCACACGTATATGGCCCAGAAGGCGATTCAGGATGAATGCGCCGCCCGTGGCATCGAGTACAAAGTCGAGGCTCAGGGTGGCCTGGGTATCGAGAACGAGCTGACGCAGGAAGACGTGGATTCCGCCGACCTGGTGCTCGAGTCCGTCGACGTGGGCGTCGAGAACGAGGATCGTTTTGAGCAGAAGATGGCCGAGGGAAAGTTCCTGAAGGTCGGCACCTCGGATGTAATCGCCGATCCGGTAAAGATCATCGACCAGGCCATTGAGATCATCAAGGCGACGGGTGGCGCCGTTGACGCGCCCAAGGCCGAGGCCAAGGCAGAGAAGAAGGCCGTCTCCGCTGCCCCGCAGGCCCCGACACCGGCGTCCAAGCAGTCTATCTTTGCCGATCCTGGTAAGACGCTGCTCAATGCATTCAATACCGGCGTTTCCTATTTTATCCCCATCGTCGTTATCGGCGGCGTGTTTCTTGCCTTCTCGCTGGCATCCGGTACCGCCGGCGCCAACGGCATGGAGGTTACGAACCCGCTGATGGTGAGTCTTAACACCATCGGCATGGCCGGCATCTCCATGATGATCCCGGTGCTTGCGGCATACATCGCCTACTCGATGGCCGGCAAGCCCGCGCTCGCCCCCGGTTTTGTCCTGGGCTACCTGGTCAACAACGCTGTCGTTACCCCTAACGGCAACAGCGTTTCGACCGGCTTCTTGGGCGCCATGATCATGGCGGTCATCTGCGGCTACTTTGTCCGCTGGATGAAGACCTGGAAGGTCAACAACACCATCCAGACCATCATGCCCATCCTGATCATCCCGATTCTGACCTCGCTTGTCCTGGGCATGGCCTATATCTACATCCTGGCCACGCCGCTTGGCTTTGTGATGGACTGGCTCACCGGCGTGCTCGGCAGCCTGCAGGGCGGTTCCGCAGTTGTCCTGGGTCTGGTCATTGGCGTTATGACCGCCTTCGATATGGGTGGCCCCATCAACAAGACCGCCTCGACCTTCACCATGGCCATCATGGCCTCCGGTATCTACGGTCCTAACGGTATGTTCCGCGTCGCCGTCGCCGTTCCCCCGATCGCCTGTGGCCTCGCTGCGCTCATCGCCAAGAACAAGTTCGATGACGCTGACCGCCAGATGGGCATCTCCGCGCTGTTCATGGGCTGCATCGGTATTACCGAGGGCGCTATCCCCTTCGCGGTCAAGGACCTCGGTCACACCCTGCCTGGCATTTGCATCGGCTCTGCCGTGGGTGCGGCACTTGCCGCCTTCCAGGGCATCGACTGCTACGTCCCGCACGGTGGCTTTATCGTCGCCCTTGCCACCAACAACGTCGCGCTGTTCTGCCTGGACATCGTGATTGGCGCCGTGGTCGCCGCTGCAATCCTGATTGCCATGAAGCCCACGCTCGATAAGCAGGCCAAGTAAACCTTTAAGGACTCCGGTTGTGCGGAGGGATGGATTTGACTCCGCACAACCGCCCCTACACAACAAAATCCATCCGTACTGATAGGGCCCACATCTGGGTCCCAGGGAACTTTTGTCAAAAATCCTCTGGAGAAGGAGAACAAAATGTCCAACCTCACCATCCGTCAGGCCGTTCAGGGCATGCTCAAGCTGCAGGATAGCGGCGATCACGCAACCATGGTCGGCATTGGCCCCATGAGCCCCAACCTGATTCAGGCCGTGTTCGAGCTTGCCAAGGACGAGGATTTCCCGCCCATGTTTATCGCCAGCCGCAACCAGGTCGATATGGACGAGATGGGCGCCGGCTACGTCAACGGTTGGGATCAGACGCGCTTTGCCGCCGACATCAAGAAGGTCGCCGACGAGGTGGGTTACACCGGTCCGTACTACCTGTGCCGCGATCACGGCGGTCCGTGGCAGCGCGACGAGGAGCGTAACGCCCACCTGCCCGAGGACGAGGCCATGGAGCTCGCCCGCAAGTCCTTCGTCGCCGACATGGAGGCAGGCTTTGACCTGCTGATGGTCGACCCCACCAAGGACCCCTATCAGATCGGCAAGGTTATTCCGCTCGACGTGGTGCTTCGCCGCACGATCGATCTTATCGACTACCTTGAGCAGTACCGTCGCGAGCATAACCTGCCCGAGGTTGCCTATGAGGTCGGTACCGAGGAGACCAATGGCGGCTTGACCTCTACCGATAAGTACGAGGAGTTCATTTCTCAGCTGCAGCCCGAGCTCGAGAAGCGCGGCTGCCCCATGCCCACCTTTATCGTCGGCCAGACCGGTACGCTCACCCGTTGGACCGAGCAGGTCGGTCATTACAACTTTAAGAATGCCCGCGAGCTCGCCGACATGGCTAAGCGCTACGGCGTGGGCCTGAAGGAGCACAACGCCGACTATCTGGATGACGCAACGCTGCTCGAGCACATCCCGGCTCACGTGACGGCCTCCAATGTTGCCCCTCAGTACGGCACCGAGGAGACCCGCGCTTACCTCAAGCTCTGCGCTACCGAGCAGATTCTGGTCGACAACGGCCTGTGCGACGATCCCTCCGACTTGTATCACACGCTGCTGGTCAAGGCTATCAAGACCGAGCGCTGGCGCAAGTGGATGACCGGCGACGATGTCAACCTGCAGGTTGACGACATTCTGGCCGACGACGAGCTCAGCCTGAAGATCCTGGATGTCTCCGGCCACTACGCCTTTAACGATCCCGAGGTCAAGGAGCAGGTCGAGAAGCTCTACCGCAACCTCGCTGCCCAGGACATCGACGGCAAGCGCTTTGTGATCGAGCACATCAAGCGCCCGATCAAGCAGTACGTCGTCGGTCTTAACCTCAAGGGCGTCACGACCCGCATCGAGGCCGCCCTCGCCGAGTAAGTTCTTTTTCATTTGAAGGAGTGCACCATGAAGTTCTTTATCGATACCGCCAACCTTGACGAGATCGCCGAGGCCAAGAGCTGGGGCTGTCTTGCCGGCGTCACCACCAATCCGTCCCTGTATGCCAAGACCGGCGGCAAGCTTGCGGACTTTGAGCCTCATATGCTCAAGATTGCCGAGCTTTGCGAGGGGCTGCCCGTGTCCGCCGAGTCCACCGCGACTACTGCCGAGGGCATGATCGAGGAGGGCAAGCGTCTCGCCGCCCTGGCTCCCAACATCGTGGTTAAGCTCCCCGTGTGCGAGGCCGGCCTTGCTGCCTGCCGCGCCTTGGCCGATGCGGGCGTGCGTGTCAACATGACGCTTGTTTTCTCGCCGACCCAGGCCCTGATGGCCGCCAATGCCGGCGCTCGCTACATCAGCCCGTTTGTCGGTCGCTTCGACGACATTGCCGAGGATGGCATTTCGCAGCTCGACAACGTTGTGACCTGCATCAAGAACTATGACTGGACCGGCAAGAACGTCGACGATACCGTCGAGATCATCACCGCGTCCGTCCGCACGCCCAATCACGTGACCCAGGCGGCGCTGCTCGGTGCCGATATTGCGACCGTCCCCATGGCCGCTCTTAAGAAGTGCCTGCACCACCCGCTGACCGACCAGGGCCTTGCCTCGTTCGAGGCTGACTGGAAAAAGGTCGTCGAGGCACAGTAACGATCGTTCTGCCGGCCCAGCATTTGTTATGCCGGGCCGGCGTTCTTAAGAGAGGAAGCGCCATGACCGATCAGGAACTGGCCAAGATTGCCAATGAGGTTCGCCGCGGTATCGTCACGGGCGTCCATGCCGCCAAGTCGGGGCATCCGGGCGGATCGCTTGGCGCCGCCGACATTATGACCTACCTCTACTTTGTAGAAATGGATGTCGACCCGTCGAATCCGAGCCGTGCCGAGCGCGACCGCTTTGTGCTCTCCAAGGGACATTGTGCCCCGGCACTCTATGCCGTGCTCGCCGAACGCGGGTTCTTTCCCAAGGAGGAGCTCGAGACGCTCCGTCATATCGGCAGCCGCCTGCAGGGCCATCCCAATATGAATGACACGCCGGGCGTCGACATGTCTACCGGATCGCTCGGTCAGGGTATCTCCGCCGCGGTTGGAATGGCACTCGCCGCAAAGCACTGGGGTGACAGCTACCGCGTCTACACGCTGTTGGGCGACGGCGAGTGCGAGGAGGGCCAGGTGTGGGAGGCGGCCATGTTCGCCGGCAACCACGACTTGGATAACCTCGTCGCTATCGTCGATCACAATGGCCTGCAAATTGACGGCAGTATCGACGAAGTTAACTCGGCTATGCCGCTTGCCGACAAGTTCCGCGCCTTTAAGTGGCATGTGATCGAGCTTGCCGACGGTAATGACATGGCGCAGATTGCCGCCGCCTTTGCCGAGGCCCGCAAAGTGAGCGACTCGCCCGTGGCCATTATCGCCGAGACGGTGAAGGGCAAGGGCGTTTCCTTTATGGAAAACCAGGTGGGCTGGCACGGCAAGGCGCCCAACGATGAGCAGTTTGAGCAGGCCATGGCCGAGCTCGCAGCAGCAGGGGAGGAGCTCTAATGGCAGACGTCAAGAAAGTTGCCACGCGCGTTAGCTATGGCGAGGCGCTTGTCGAGCTGGGCAATGAGCGCGATGACTTTGTGGTTCTCGATGCCGACCTGGCCGCCGCCACGCAGACCGGTAAGTTTAAGGCTGCGCATCCTGAGCGCTTCTACGATGCCGGCATTGCCGAGAGCAACTTGATGGGGCTCGCCGCCGGCATTGCGACCACGGGCCACGTCGCCTTTGCGAGCACCTTTGCCATGTTCGCCGCCGGCCGCGCGTACGAACAAGTGCGTAATTCCATCGGCTATCCGCACCTCAACGTCAAAATCGGCGCCACGCATGCGGGTATCTCGGTCGGTGAAGACGGCGCCACGCATCAGTGCTGCGAGGACATCGCGCTCATGCGCACGATCCCGGGTATGACGGTAATCGTTCCCGCCGATGACATCGAGGCTCGCGCTTGCGTGCGCGCCGCCTATGAGTTTGAGGGGCCGGTCTACATGCGTTTCGGCCGCCTGGCAACACCGGTCATCAACGACCACGAGGACTATGAGTTCAAGATTGGTCGCGGCGTGGTCGTGCGTGAGGGATCCGATGTGACTATTGTCGCATGCGGCCTCATGGTCGCCGAGGCGCTTGAGGCTGCCGAGGCGCTCGCTGCCGATGGTATCGATGCCGAGGTCATCAACATACACACGATCAAGCCGCTCGATGAGCGCCTGGTGGTTGCCAGCGCCAAGAAGACTGGTCGCGTGGTCACCGCCGAGGAGCATTCGATTATCGGTGGTCTTGGCGAGGCCGTGGCCTCGGTGCTCGCGGAGCAGCATCCGGTGCCGATGCGACGCGTCGGCGTGCGCGATGTGTATGGTGAGTCCGGCCCTGCGGTCGATTTGCTGCACAAGTACGGTTTGGACGCCGACGGCATCGAAGCTGCGGTCAGGTCTGTGTTGTAAGGAAGGTTTCCATGGGATTTGTATCTGCCAACCAAGTGACGATCGGGTATACCGCCGCCTCGCGCGAGAACGCCCTGCATTATTTGTCCGAGCAGGCAATCGAGCTCGGCTTTGCCGATGACGCATCTGCCGTAGAGGCTGCCTTTATTGCTCGCGAGAACGAGGCCGAGACCGGGCTTGTCGCCGGTTTTGCCGTTCCGCATGCCAAGAGCGATGCGATCCATACGCCGGGTGTGGCCGTGCTCAAACTGTCCGAGCCTGTTGAGTGGCCGAGCTTTGATGGCGTACCCGTCGATGTGGCGCTCGCGCTGTATGTTCCCGCGGGCGAAGCAGGAACCACGCACCTGCGTCTGCTCTCCAAGGCTGCCGTGATGCTGATGGACGCCGGCTTCCGTGACAAGGTGCGCGCGAGCACCGATCCCGTTGAGATTGCGGAGCTCATCAATAGCGGACTCGAAGACTAGAACGGTCATCCCGTTCAATCAATCGATCCTTCTCCAAGGAAAAGGGCCGCGACGCCATAGGGGTGTCGCGGCCCTGTTTGCGTTTCCCCAGATAAAACCTGCCAAAATAAACCTGTCCCTTTTTGGCAGGTTAATCGGGGACTATTTCACCGCAACTTAGGGCACGGTTAGGAAGTGTGCACCTTAAAGAGTGGAGCCCATGATTAGAGAGGTCGCACTCGTCTCTCTAAATGTCTCTCTAAAGGGAAGGTTGGTTAGAGAGATAGCATTAGGCAATCTAGCAGCGAATTCGATACATCTCTCTAAATGTCTCTCTAAAACAAGGCACTTATCTCTCTAAAGCTAGAGAGATAAATCTATTGTTTTAGAGAGACGGAATGCCAAAATTCGTCCGTCAGCTACCATCTGCCAAAAATGGCGGATAAAGGGCTCATTGAAGTAATGGGCTCATCGACGAGCCGCAACCGCCGCTATCGGAAGAAGTAGATGCAGCCGAGTCGCCCCTCTTGTGTCTCTCGAAGTAGATGGGTGCTAGAGGGGCGACTGCCTCGCGATATTTCCCCAGATAAAACCTGCTAAAACAAACCTGCCCCTTTTTGGCAGGTCAGTTGACGCAGTGCAGGTTGAGCATATGCGAGCGAGCGGGCTCCGGGTGCGGTAAGGTGACGTGAAACAAGCGGGCGCTGACCTTTTGGTTGCGCCCGTGAAGTTGAACGTCAGATTGCCGTGCCCGGAACCCGCGCAGCGCCGAGCAGGTACGCCGTTTGTAAAACGGCGTAACCTAAAGATTCATGTTGCCGTGGATGTAGGGGGTGACCTCGGGGGAGATGTGGCCGCAGCCCAGCTCGCACAGGGCGGACTCGATGGCGGCAGGCAGCGGGGTTTTGCCCTCGGCATCGACGTCGGCGCCGCCGAGGGCGGCGATCTTGGCGACATCTGCGGGCGCGGCCTCGATATGCATGCAGCCGCCGACCAAGCGCGCGCGAACCTGCGCCAGGTCAAGATCGTGCAGGTAATCCTCGCAGGCGCGAATCAGGTCGACCTTTTCGCGCGTAAGTTCCTCGCCCGTGGGGACGCGTGTGGCAAGGCAGGCACCTGCCGGCAAGTTCCAAACGGGATAGCCCCATGCGCGCAGCAACTCGCGCTCTTCGTCCTTGGTAAAGCCGACCTCCATAAGAGGGGAGCGTACGCCGAGCTCTTCTGCCGCGCGCATGCCAGGGCGGTAGTCGCCGCGATCGCTTGCATTGCTGCCATCGATGACGGTGAGAAAGCCGAGCGACTTGGCGTGGTTGACGATAGCGGTAAAGCCGGCGTGCTTGCAGTGGTAGCAGCGATTGGCATCGTTGCAGGCTACTTGGGTGAGCTGCAACTGATCGACCGAAAGATTGAGCACAGGGAGCTTAAAATGCGGCTCCTCATTGGCTTGCCCGTCAACGGAGCGCTCAAACGAAGCCTGTTCAGGCGTGCCGATGAGCGGCGTGGTGAGGTGAACGAGAAGCGTGCTGGCAGGCATGATGCGGGCGCAGACCGCGGCTAAAAAGCTGCTGTCGACGCCGCCGGAAAAGCCGATGGCGACGCGTCCATATGCCAAAAGCAGCTGTTCGAGCGCTGCGAGTTTGTCCTGAAGCTCCTCTGCAGGTGCGGTGGTGTTTGAAAGCATGAAACGTTCCTTACCAATATGTACTCGGTCGAAAACTATAATCCTACCGGGCTGCTTGTCATAAGACTTCTATCTATGTAACGAAGGCATAATATGCTATATACGTTATATACAAGTTTGTAAAGTGCGGTAGAGTGTCAGTAATGCAATCCGGTGAGGGGGCCGATATGATCAAGGCTGTAATTTTTGACATGGACGGAACGCTGGTCGATACCGAGCGTTTGGGCATTAAGGCATGGAAGGCGGGCGCTGCCGAGCTGGGGGTCGCGATTGATGATGCGCTGATTCATCAGTTTATCGGCCGCACGCTACCCGATGTTATGGACATCCTTGATAAGCATTACGGCAGCCACGAAACCACCGAGGCGGTCTATGCCCGCCACAAGGAGATTCGCGATGAGATGGTCAAGACCGAACTGGAGCTTAAGGCCGGCGCCGCCGAGTGCATAGACGAGCTGCTGGCTGCGGGCTATCACGTGGGTCTAGCGACGTCGTCGCGCCTCGCTACGGCCGAGCGCAACCTTAAGATGGTCGGCCTCTTTGACAAGTTTGAAACGGTGACCTGTGGCGAGGACGTCGTGCACGGCAAGCCCGACCCCGAGATGTATCTGCTCGCCTGCGAGCGCGCGGGCTTTGCCCCCGAGGAGTGCGCCGTGGTCGAGGATTCGCGCAACGGCTGCGTCTCGGGTATCACGGCCGGCTGCCATGTCTTTGCTGTGCCCGATATCGTGCCGTTGCCGCAGGACATGGTGGATGGCTGCGAGGTCGTGCTCGACACGTTGTTCGATCTGGCGGCGGCGGTCAAGGCCGTACGCTAGACAATTGCGGAGCTGAAACGAGCAATTGGCCGTCTTTTGCTTGAGCGGCGTTTTGGCATACTGGCCGACGTGCTATAGATACGCGCCGAGGTTGATGGCGGTGGCTTCGGCTTGGCTGCTCGCCTGGGTACTGGCGCGCTCCAAGAGGAACGGCCGCACGAGTTCCTGACGGTTGATGTCCTCGGCGGCTGTGACCGCAGTAACGGTTCTCGCTGCGGAACCAATGCGGATGTGCTTGGTTTTTGCCGGCGCCTTGTTCTCGATTTGCTCCATGAGCAGCTGGACACCCTTGCGGCCAATCTCGTAGCCCGGGGGTGCCACCGTGGTGAGGGGGACCGACCCGCTCCATGCAAGCGGGTTGCCGTCGCAGCCGGCCACGCGAACCTGTTCGGGGACGGAGATGCCTTTGTCGGTCAACGCCGAGATAACGCCCGAGGCCAATACATCGGTAAGGCCGATGACAAAATCGGGACGCTCGCCGGTAGAGCGCTCGGCAATCTGAGCGCCGATGCTGTAACCATCGGCAGCGGTATTCCATTCTCCGGCGTCAATGACCTCAATTTTGATATCGGGATGCAGGACGAGGGCCTTATGAATGCCAAGTACGCGCAGGGTGAGCTGCATAAATGCCGCTCTGCCCACAACGGTGATATGGCGCGCGCCGCGGGTGATGGCGAGCTCGGCGATAATGCGCCCTTGCGCCTCGTTGTCGGCGGCCACGTAGTAACCGGGTTCGGAGCAGTGGATGTCCAGATGGACGATCGGCACGGGCATCTTGGTCATTGCGGGGTGCCAATCGGGGGACGCCATAGGCTGAACCATGACGCCGGACATCTGCGTGCCCATAAAATAGCGCAGGTAGTGGTCCTCGAGGATGTCGTCGTTATCGGCGTTGGCGATGAGCAGGTCATAGCCGTGCTTGCGGGCCTCGTTATGGGCGCCGCTGGCAATTTGGAGCGAGAAGCCATGGTCGAGACGGGGGAGGACCAGGCCAAAGGACTTGGTGGCGCCGCCCGCGAGCTGACGAGCACTTTGGTTGGGCAGGTAGCCAAGGCGATTGATGGTCTCGTTGATGAGCTTGAGGGTCTCGGGGCGCAGCTTTTCGGGGTGGTTGAGCGCGTTGGATACCGTGCCCAGCGAGACTCCTGCCTCGCGCGCGACGTCGCTGATTTTTACCTTTGCCATAGCGGCCCCTTTGATGCGTTTCAAGTACGAGTCAGATTGTAGCATCGCCTGTCCTCAGGGTGTCAAAGCCTGTCAATTGGGGGCGGGTTTATTTTGGCAGGTTTTATCTGGGCAAACACCGAAGCCCAGACCAAACCACCGCAAGGGTGGCGCAGCGCGCTGCCTCCTTTGCGGTGGTCGCGTTGCCTGGCCCTTCAATTGTCTCGATCTGTAACATCTGGACGACAAAACAAGACCTACCTGTTACAGATTGAGACAGATCGCCGGGGCCGGGCGGAAAATCTCGATCTGTAACAGCAAACCCTCTTTCGGCGCCCCAGATGTTACAGATTGAGACGTTTCGGCGGAGCTTGTTGTCAGACACCCGAACCACCACAAAGGTGCCTGTCCCCCTTTGTGGTGGTTTTGGCGCGGCTGGGCTGCGCGTTAAACGGTGGAGTGTCTACAATGGAAGCCGCTTTGAACGTAGATTGAAAGGCTTTGGTATGACTCGCGCTGTTTCTCGTCGTGATTTCCTGGGTTTGATCGCCGGTGCTGCAATGGTTGCGGCGAGCGGTTGCGCTGGCAGTGGCGCTGACAAGGGCTCTGCCGCTGGTTCTGCTGCGGTTGCGGGCGACGATATCAAGGGCGCCAAGCTCACCTTTGTGGGCGACGATGCCTTTGCGCCCTATCGCTATCTGGAGACGCAGTCGGACGGCAAGCAGAAGGTTGTCGGCCTGGATATCGCCATTGCCGACGAGATGGCCTCGCGCCTGGGCTTTTCTTACGACTTTGAGCCGCAGGACTTTGCCGCCACGCTTGCATCGGTGCAGAGCGATGACAAGGCCTTTACCATGGCGATGAGCTCCAACGAAGAGCGCGAGCAGACCTATGACTTCACGCGCGGCTACTATCAGCCGCTTGTGGGCGTTCTCACGCTCGGCGGCGATCCCGTCAAGCGCGTTGAGGACCTCGCCGGCAAGTCTATCGCCTGCACCACCGGTACCGTGCAGAACAAGTTCATCGCCAAGGTCATGCCCGATGCTGATATTCACACGTACGACGGTGGTGACCAGTGCCTGCAAGAGGTGCTCGCCGGGCGCATCGATGCCTACCTGTGTGACGGCGCCGAGGGCCAGTCCATGCGCGATGCGAATGAGGGCCTGGTGCTGGGCCTGCTCGATCGCTCCGAGACGAGCGATCACGTGGGCGTGTACCGCCTGATGGCCAAGAAGGGTGCCGGATTTGTCGCGGCGCTTGACGAATGCATCGGCGAGATGCTCGAGGACGGCACCATCGATGACTGCATCAAGCAGTATGTGGGCGCCGACTTCATGTGGAACGGCGACTATTCCGCTTCCGGTACGTCGACGGTTGCCGGAAAATAGCGAGCCGGTGAGGCGCGCGCCAAGGGCATGCTGATGAAGTTTGAACTGCTAGAACCATATATACCGATGTTTATGAGCGGCCTGGTCGTGACCTGTCAGGTGACGGCCGCCGCGCTGGCCATAGCACTTGCCCTGGGCTTTCTCATCGCCGTGCTCAAGGTTTTGCCCTGTCGCCCGTTGCGCGCGGTGCTCAACTTCTACACCTCTATTTTTCGCGGCGTGCCACTCATCGTGTTACTTTTTTTGGCGTACTTTGCGACGCCGCAGCTCACGGGCTTCAAAATTTCGATGTTTGCCGCCGGTGCCATTACGCTGGGGCTCAACGGCTCAGCGACGGTGTCCGAGACGGTGCGCGGTGGTATCGAGGGCGTTGACCGGGGGCAGTACGATGCCGCTCGGGCCATCGGGCTTCGCTATGTTCCCATGATGCGCAAGATCATCGTTCCGCAGGCGATGCGCTCGATTGCCCCTGCTCTGGTCAACGAAGTGATCACGGTCCTCAAGAGCTCCTCGCTGGTGGCAACCATCGGCCTGATGGATATGATGCGCGCCGCCCAGAGCGTGCAGGCGCTCACCTATCGAGCCTTTGAACCGTTTTTAGTGGTGGCCGTGGTCTACTACGTCATTGTTATGGCACTCACGGCCCTGGGCAATCGGCTCGAACGCCGCCTGCGTCCCTAGGGGAGTGCCAACCACCGCAAAGGTGCCTGTCACCGTTGTGGTGGTAGGGTGTGTGCATCGAGTGGTATCCAGTTTAAGATACCACTTCTGGTATATCAGCTTGCGTTTGTGTGAGTACAATACTCGGACGTTATACGTCTCAGCGCCCGTCGTGCGTGGGCGTTTTGCAGTCACGCGAGCGAAGGGATTTATCCTATGTGCGGAATTGTCGGCTACACCGGCTCTGATATTGCAAAGAACATTCTGGTCACGGGCCTTAAGCGTATGGAATATCGCGGTTATGACTCCTCGGGCGTCGCGCTCGAGGTGGGCGAGGGCGCCGCGGCTCACCTCGACGTCATCCGCCGCGTGGGTAAGGTTGCGGGCCTGGAGAGCGAGCTTTCCAATATCGACAGCGACGCTACCTGCGGTATCGGCCATACCCGCTGGGCCACTCACGGCAAGCCTTCCGTTGTCAACGCCCATCCCCACACCAGCTGCGATGGTCGCATCGCCATCGTCCACAACGGCATCATCGAGAACTTCGCCGAGCTGCGCGAAGAGCTGGAGGGCCGCGGCCATCACTTTAAGAGCGAGACCGATACCGAAGTTTTCGCGCACTTGATCGAAGAGGCCTATGCCGAGACGCGCGACCTGATGGCTTCCGTGCGCGAGGCCTGCACCCACGTGGTGGGCGCCTATGGCCTGGCCGCCGTGTGCGCCGACGAACCTGGCGTGATCGCCGTTGCCCGCAAGGACTCCCCGATTGTGGTCGGCGTGGGCGAGACCGGCTCCTACGTTGCCTCCGATGTGATCGCGCTTATCGATGCCACCCGCGATGTCGTGGTGCTCGAAGATGGTCAGTTTGCCAAGCTCACGCCCGCAGGCGTCGAGTATACCGACGAGGCCGGCAACGTTATCGAGCCCAAAATCACCCATATCGACTGGGACCTGGACATGGCCGAAAAGGGCGGTTATCCCGACTTTATGCTCAAGGAGATTCACGAGCAGCCGCGCGTGGTGCGCGACACGCTGGTGGGCCGCATGACCCCTGCCGGTGAGCTCGATATCGACGAGCTGGGCCTTTCGCTCGAGGAACTCAACGATATCGACCGCGTATATGTGATTGCCTGCGGCACCAGCTACCACGCCGGACTCATCGCCAAGAACCTTATTGAGGGCTGGGCTCGTATTCCTACCGAGGTTGAGGCGGCTAGCGAGTTCCGCTACCGCAACCCCATCATCACGCCGACGACGCTCGTCGTGGCCGTGTCCCAATCGGGCGAGACGGCCGACACCCTTGCCGCCATTCGCGATGCGCGCATCAAGGGCGCCAAGGTCTTTGGCATCACCAACGTGGTGGGCAGCCCGGTGGCGCGCGAAAGCGACGGCGTCATCTACACCAAGGCCAACAAGGAGATTGCAGTCGCCTCGACTAAGAGCTTCATCGGTCAGGTCGTGAGCCTCACGCTTTTGGCCTTGCTGCTGGCGCAGGTCAAGTACCGCTTGACCACCAAGCAGACGCGCATGCTGTTCCGCGAGCTTTCCGATACGGCCGAGCAGATCCAGTGGATCCTGGATACGCAGGCCGAGGCCGTGCACGAGGCCGCGCTTGTGTGCAAGGACGCGCAGTCCGCGCTGTTCGTGGGTCGCGGCATGGGCGCCGCCATTTCTTATGAGGGCGCGCTTAAGCTCAAGGAGGTCAGCTACCTGCATGCCGAGGCATATGCCGCCGGCGAGATGAAGCACGGCCCCATCGCGCTGATCGATCCGGGTTTCCCTGTCATCGCGGTGGCAACCAAGAGCGCAACGTACGATAAGACGGTGTCGAACCTCATGGAGTGCAAGGCTCGCGGCGCCAAGGTCATCGTCGTTGCTACCGAGGGCGACGAGGAAATCAACAAGATTGCCGACTGCATCATTCGCGTGCCGTCCGTCCGTGACGTGTTCAGCCCCATCACGGCGAGCGTTCCGCTGCAGCTGCTCGCCCGCGAGGTGGCCATCCTGCGCGGTTGCGACGTTGACCAACCTCGTAACCTGGCGAAAAGCGTTACTGTCGAGTAATTGTTGTTCCTCCGTTCTGCCGACCAAGGCCCGGCTCCGTTGCGGCGGAGCCGGGCCTTGTTGCATTTGCCCAGATAAAATCTGCCAAAATAAACCTGTCCTCTTTTGGCAGGTTAGCGGAGCTTGCTGGTCTCGAAATACTTGGGATATTGGTCCAGGACTTCGGTCTGGTTGCGGAACATCATATGCAGGTGCTTGCTGACCAAAAAGCTCGCCTCGATGGGGTCGCGGCCGGCGATGGCGCGGCGGATTTGCTTGTGCTCGTTAACAATCTCCTGATTGTCGAGCCTCTGCGTGGCGGCGCGCAGCCAGCGGAAGCGCTCCAGGTCGGCATTGGTCGCCTCGAGCCATGACCACACGGTGCTGCGGCACGCGATGCTAAAGATCATGCGGTGCATGAGGTTGTCGCTTAAAAAGAATCCGATGCGATCCTCTTCGGTCATGGCCTTTTCCTGCAGCGCGATGGCCCGATCGAGCTGCTCGATGCCTGCCGAGGTGGCACGGGCGCAGCACTCCACAATCACCTGCTTTTCCAGGTGTTCGCGAATATAGCAGGCGCTTTCGGCAAGGGTGAGGTTGATGGGCGAAACATAGGTGCCACTTTGGGGTACGGTGCGCACCAGGCCCTCTTGCGCCAGACGCACCAGTGCCTCGCGCACAGGGGTGCGCCCCATATCCAGGTCGTCGCAAAGCTGCTTGACGCCTAGCTTTTCGCCCGGCTTGTAGTCCAGGTAGACGATTTTGCGTCGAATGGTGTGGTAGGACTGGTCCTGTAGGCTCGTTTCCTGCTCGCTGACGTGCATCGATTCTTCCATAGCGCCTCGCAACTGTTCTATCACACTCATATGTCAGTTGTTAATTATGCCGCGAATCAGCTCTCCGCGGTGGGTAATTCGGCTGTTGCCTGAGAACTATTGCGGCGTCCTAGTCTTTGTTTGCACAAGGCTGTGCCCAATGTTGCCGTATCATAAGCCGTCGCAAACGTGAAATAGAAAGAAGGAATCCCATATGCAACTGACAAATATCGTACGCGAGCGCTGGAAGGGTGTCTTGTTCTGCCTGATCATCGCCATCCCCGCGACGTTGCTCGGCAAACAGATTGAGGTGGTCGGCGGTCCGGTATTTGCCATCCTCTTTGGCATGGTCCTGGCGCTCGTCTTTCCCAAGAATCGCCGCGAACAGCTCGCCGCCGGTGTCACCTATACGTCTAAAAAAGTCTTGCAGTACGCGGTTATCCTGCTTGGCTTTGGCATGAACCTCTCCCAGATTCTGTCCAAGGGCGCCCAGTCGCTGCCGATTATCGTGGCGACGATCTCGACCTCGCTTGTCATCGCCTTCGTGCTCTGCCGCGTTATGAACGTGCCGGGCAAGATTGCGACGCTTGTGGGTGTGGGCTCGTCGATTTGCGGCGGTTCGGCCATCGCTGCGACCGCGCCCGTCATCGATGCCGACGATCGCGAGATTGCCCAAGCCATTTCGGTCATCTTCCTGTTTAACGTTATCGCGGCGCTCGTGTTTCCGACGCTCGGCGGCATGCTCGGGCTGACCAACGAGGGCTTTGGCCTGTTTGCCGGCACCGCCATCAACGACACCTCGTCGGTAACGGCTGCGGCGAGCGCCTGGGATAGCATGCATCCCGGCGCCAATGTGCTCGAAAGCGCCACAGTGGTTAAGCTCACCAGGACGCTGGCCATTATTCCCATTACATTGGCTCTCGCATGCTGGCAGATGCATCTGGCGCGCAAGGCCGGCGGCGACGCCAAAAGCACGTTCTCGCTTAAACGTGCGTTTCCCATGTTTGTGTTGTTCTTTGTGCTGGCGAGCGTGATCACCACGGTGTTTCAGCTTCCTGCGTCCATTACGGCGCCCATCAAGGAGCTGTCGAAGTTCTTTATTGTGATGGCCATGGCGGCTATTGGCTTTAATACCGATATCGTCGAGCTGGTCAAAAAGGGCGGCAAACCCATCGCGTTGGGCTTTTGCTGCTGGATTGGCATTGCATGCATGAGTTTGGGAATGCAGGACGTGCTGGGAATCTGGTAGAGAAGTAGCTGATTTGCGTGTTGCGTGCTGGCGAGCGCATGCCTGCGGTGGAGCGATAGGAGCTCTTGCGGGTATGGCTTGTCCGCAGGTTGATAGGTCCCGAAGAGCTCTTATCGCCCCGCCAGGATGGCGATGCGGGGCAATTCATATACTCGCAGGACGGCGACTTTTGCCCTATAGTGTTTGGTGAGTAATATCGTTCAATTTTGAAACATTCGGTTGTGCGACCGTCGGCGGTTGCATGTCGCCGCGGACAGGGGCAAATCATGGATAGCGATGCCAAGCTGCAGATTCTGATCGAGGCATTGTCCGCAGCCGGAGCATCGGCGCTGGCAATCGACGAGCGCGGTGGCGTTGTGATCTCGACTATGAGTGACGCGGCGCTCGAGCAGGATATCGCTGCTTTTGTTTCCGAGCGTCTCGCTCGCGTGGGCGATGGGGCGCGCCTGGTGATGGGCCACGAGGGCGTGCGGTTGAGCTTGACGGTGCGCCCGACGGCCAAGGAGCGCGGAGCGCTTTGGGTGGTCGTGGCGCATGAGGTGCGCGCCGCTGCGACGCATGCGGGCATCGAGTGGCTCAATGCCGACGAAGTCGAGGCTCGCTACGCGTCGAGCACGTACGGCATCGTCGAAGACGCGGCGGCGGTCGCTGCCCCCGTACGGGAGAGCTATGCGCGTGGGGTGCCCCTTATGCTCGAGGGCGAGCTGGGCGCGGGGCAGGATCAGATTGCAAGGCGCCTGTACCTGGATGGACCCTATGCCGATCAGCCCTTTGTGTCCGTTGCGCTCGATGAGCTTACGGATCGCGGCTGGCGCCATCTGCTCAAAAGTTCCGAATCGCCGCTATTCCAAACGGGGCTGACACTTTGCATGGGCGGCTGGCATGCTGTTGGCCCCCAACGTCTGCGCGAGCTCGTGTCCGTAATGATCGACACGGCGCTCGCAACTCGTTGCCATGTGGTGTTGACGGCAAACGATATGCCGGGCGGCGGCGAAAGCGATCAGGCTGCTTTTGTAACCGAGCGTCTGGCCTGTGCCGTGAGTGTGGCGCCGGCGATTGCCGAGCAGGGCGGCGCGTCGGAAAAGGTTGCGCGCTATCTGGGGTATCTGGCAGATATGTTTAAGACGGGTGCCCCCATGTTGTCCGCCGCCGCGGCAGAGACGCTCGATGCGTACCGTTGGCCCCGCAATTACCTGCAGCTGCGTGAAGTCTCTGAACGACTCTATATATTAGTGGGGGCGGGAACGGTGGAGCGTGCCGTGGCGAAAGAGGTGCTTGCCCAGGAGGACGTTATCAAGACCGCGACCTTTGGCGCCCCGGCGCTCGAAAGCGATTTGTACATCTTGCGTTCCCTGGCCGATACCGAGCGCGATGTCGCACGGTTGGTCCTGCAGCACCTTCACGGCAACAGGACACGTGCGGCAGAGGTGCTCGGTATAAGCCGCACGACTTTATGGCGCCTGCTGAAGGACAACGACCGCTGAGCGAGGCGCCGTGACCGCGTGCGGCGCGTGTGATACAGTCCAAAGAAGCATTGTTTCGATTGTGTTACGGCGTGCGGGGGAGTATGGCGGAGACTTCAAAAACGAACCGAACAAAGCGAAGTGCGGCGCCGGTCGGCCGGCGTACGACTTCGCGGACGTGGGGCAAAAGCGCCTCGGGGTTCGACGGCTCGTTCAAGCGCACAAAATATGGCTATCCTTCGGCAAGCGCTCGCTTGGCCATGCAGGCCGAGTCCTCGTTGTGGGGACGAAGGCGCGTGGTGGGCTCAAAGCTCAAGCACGATGGAACGCTTGGCTACATTAGCCGCGGTGCTGCCCGCCGTAGTGGACTCAATCCTGCTGGCTGGCACCGTTATGTGCCGATTGCAGTTGTTGTTGCGGTGATTGTCATCGCGCTCGCGGCGCTTGGTTATGCCGGCGGTGGCGCCAACTTGGACGCAATGTTTAAGTCGGCCGAGCTCGCGCATGCAGGCACAGAAGTTGTCGAGGGCGCTCAGACCCAGACGGGCGTGGCGCCTCAGCGCGGTGTGGTCGCAGCTGCTGCCACCATTGCCGATGCGCAAAAGGGCGAAGGCGAGCAAAGCGACGACGCCGATGCGAGTCAGACGAGCGAAACGGCAACAACTCCATCGGCAAGATTAGTTGCGAGTGGGGCAGCTAATTTGGGACGGGGTCTTTGGCTGCCCAAGTGTCGAATGTCAACAGTGGCGCACCCGATGTCAGTCACCAACAGCGAGCGGGCCGCATTTGCGCCAAGGTGACGTGAAATGAGAGGGCGCTGACCTTCTGGTCGCGCCCTCGAAATTGAACGTCAGATTGGTGTGAATGCGGCCCGCGCAGCGTCAGCGGGTCCGCCGTTCGTTAGAACGGCGGAACTAATCACCTGACGTAGACGACGTTGTCGCGGCGCGGCTTTGCCTCGGGAAGCACGTCCTCGGCGTAGCCCAGAATGCAGTTGCCCACACCGCGCAGGCTTCCGTCGGCGGGCAGACCCCAGCTGGCCAGCAGTTCGAGACCCTCGGGCGAATCGAAAACCTCGTGGGCGCGATGAATCCAGCACGAATCGATGCCCAGCGCATAGGCTGCGTTAAGCAGGTTGCCCATGGCGAGCGAGCCGTCTTCCAGGTGCGTGGGCACGCTGCGGTCGACGAGCACTACCACAACAGTCTTGGCCCCGTAGAAGGGATCGCCATCGCTGCCCATAACTTGGGCGTTGAGCTGCGAGAGACGCTCGACGGTCGCGGGATCGGTAACGGCGACGAACGTGACCGGCTGACGTCCCATGCCGCTCGGCGCGTACTGGCCTGCCTCGATAATGCGTGCGAGCTTTTCTGCCTCGACGGGGCGATCGCTGTAGTTGCGGCAGCTACGGCGATGGATGAGCGCTTCGATGGTCTCCATGGGTTCTCCTAGCGATGACGTTGCAGATGCTCCATTCTTACCCGTCGTGCCGTAGCCGTAATCGTGCAGAGGGCCCCAAACAGCAATAGCCACCAATCGGAAAAGTCGGCTTGCATAAAACTGCGGCAAGAATGTGAGAAGCTAATGAGATGGTTAAACGTTTTATCCCGTCTACCCTGCGGTTTTTTACCACTTGCCTAAAACATGGGCGCATATCCATTGATAAAGGTTTTACTAAAGGGGTACCAACGTTTATCAATGCGCTGTGGTGGCGCTGGGCCAGGAGGTAACTATCATGTTCCAGGCTGGAGATGTCGTCGAGACGGACTTCGAAGGATTTCTGAAGCTGCTGCGTTCCAAGACGCGCGCTTTCGTGTCGATTAACGATCACGAGTACTACATCACGCACACCGATGGCTATTGGCGTGTTCAGGATTGCGAGGCCCTCAACGATAAGGGCCACTTTACTGATTGCTCCGAGCTGGTCAACACGGTCTGCGAGGTCGTCGAGCTGCCTTGGATCTGCGGCAAGAGCCTGCACGACAGCTTTGCGGGCGCAACGGTCTACGAGGCCGTCGCTGCCTAACGGGCAAATACATCGCTATTCTCGCGTGACCGCCGGCGCCGCCCCCCGCGACGGCGGTCTTTTTTTGTCGATATGCTTATGTTGAGCTGACCATATATAACGAGCTTATTGACGATAGTCAAAACTCGGACTAATCTAGAAATACAAATTGGTCAAAACTCGGACAATCGAATGGTGGGATAGATGAATAGCGCGGTTACGCTGGTCGATTTCGACCGGATGCTCAATGGACTCGACCATATCTATTCGGAGTTCTCGCGCACCTGCGGTCTTTCGGACTGCGCCTATTGGATGCTCGTCGACACCAGCACGGCGGGCGGTAGCATCGCCGTGAGTCGTCTGACAAGCGAATGGTTCTATAGCAAGCAGACCATTAACTCGGCAATTAAAACTCTGACGGCGCGAGGGCTTGCAACGCTGGAATTTGCCGAAGGCAGTCGTAAGAATAAGGTCGTTTGTTTGACCGATGAGGGCCGGCGGTTCGCCGAGCACTATGCGTTGCCGGCGGTTAAAGCCGAGCAGCGTGCCTTTGGCGCGCTCGAGCCGTGGGAGCAGCGCGAGATTATGCGCTTGGTCGGTAAGTTCTCCTATGTTCTTAACGAAGAGTGCGAGGCGTTTAAACAGCAGATGGCCGCGGAGAACGATGCGAACGATAAGATCGAGGGGGAGACATGCGACTCTTAATGAGGTTTATGAGGCCGTATCGTGGGCTGATTGCGGTGACGCTGTTTGCGGTGCTGATAGATAACGTCGGTACGCTGTTGGTTCCCACGATGCTGGCGAACATGGTCAACACCGGTATTACCACGGGCGATGTCGACTATATTTTACGCAACGGTCTGTACATGCTTATCGCGACCGGCATGGCCAGCGGCGGCACGGTGCTGGGCTGCTATCTTTCGGCGCGCCTGGCCGCCAACGTGGCCTGCGATATCCGCAATGCCGTGTACGACAAGTCGCTCGAACTCGCGGCCAGCGACTTTGAGCGCTTTGGCACGGGGTCGATGATCACGCGCTCACTCAACGACATCAACGTGATTCAGCAGGCTATCCTTCAGACGATTCAGTTGGTGCTGCCGGTGCCGTTCTTGGCCGTGGCGGGCATCATCTTTGCCTGGTTTATCGATCCCGCCATGGGCACGCTGCTGGGCGTGGTCGTTGCGATCGTGCTGGTGGCGGCGGTCTTTACCGTTGCCAACGCCGCGCCGATCTTTATGCGCCTGCAGAGCTTTATCGACCGCATGAACGTGGTGCTGCGCGAGAACATCGTGGGCGTGCGCGTCATCCGCGCATTTAACAAGGAGCGCCACGAGGAGCAGCGCCTGGACGAGGTGTTTAGCGATTACGCGGCCAATGCCATCAAGGTCAACCACCTGTTTGTGGGTCTCGACAGCTCTAGCTTCTTTTTGATGAACATCGCCGAGGTGGCGGTGCTGTGGGTGGGCGGCAACCGCGTGGGCGTCCATGCGATGCAGATTGCGAGCATCTCAGCGGTGCTCGAATATGCAATCCTGATCCTGTTCTTTGTGATGATGGCGCAGATGGTGATTCTGACGCTTCCGCGCGCCGCGGCGTGCCTAAGCCGTGCAAAGCAAGTGCTGGAGATTGAGCCGAGCATCGTCGATGGTGAGGGTACGCTCGACGCGGGCAAGTCCGACTCAAAGGACGGAGCCGACGCGGTGGCCGTGTTCGACCACATGTCGTTTCGCTTTGACGACGCCGACGAGGACACGCTGTGCAACCTGAGCTTTGCCTGTCGCCGTGGCCAGACGACCGCGATCGTTGGCTCGACAGGCTCGGGCAAATCGACGGTGGCAAAGCTTCTGCTGCGCTTCCACGATGCCACCAAGGGCTCCATTCGCCTGAATGGTGTGGACCTGCGCGAGCTTACGCAAGACGAAATCCGCGGGCGCATTGCCTATGTGCCGCAGAAGGCGTGGCTGTTCTCGGGCACGGTGGCGAGCAACCTTCGCTTTGGTAACGAAGGCGCGACCGAGGGCGACATGCTTCACGCGCTTGAGGTTGCCCAGAGCACCTTTGTACTCGACCAACCGCAGGGGCTCGATACCCCGGTGGCGCAGGGCGGTACGAACTTTTCGGGCGGCCAGCGCCAGCGTTTGGCAATCGCCCGTGCGCTCATGAAGCATGCCGATCTATATATCTTCGATGACAGTTTTTCGGCCCTGGACTTTAAGACCGATGCCGCCCTGCGTCATGCGTTGCAAGACGAGACGCGTGACGCTGCGGTGCTCATCATCGCGCAGCGCATCTCGACGATCTTGCACGCCGACCAGATCGTCGTGCTCAAGGATGGCGAGGTTGTGGGTCTGGGCACGCATGGCGAGCTTATGGAAACCTGCGAGGTGTACCGCGCCATCGCGGAATCGCAGATGAAGGGAGGTGAGTAGCATGACCGAGGAGCTCAAGAAGCAGGGCGGCGTTGATGACGCCGCTGCTGCGGGACTGGTCGAGGAAACGGCTGCCATGTCGACCGAGCTGGATGACGCCGCCAAGGCGGCAGCCGCGCGCGAGGCTCGCCGCCAAGCGCTCTACGAGGAAAACGAGCGCGCCGAGGACGAGCGTGCCCGCGCCGAGGCAGAGCGCATGCGCGACGTGGACGACGAAGACGAGGACGAGACGCCCCGTGATACCTGGGCGACGGTGCGCCGCCTGTGGAGCGAGGCTGCCGGCGACCATTGGCGCTTCTATATCGTGTTCGCGAGCATTGTGTTCTATGTCATCTTTAACACCGCCGCGCCGGCATATAGCGCCCGCGTGATCGATGAGCTGTGGGGCCACATTCAGGTGGCGTTTGCCAACGGAACCACCTTCAACATCACTTGGGAGAACTGCGGCAAGACCATCTTCGTCTACTTTATGATTTGGACAGCCGCCGCCTCGTTCTACGCGCTCCAGAGCTTTTTGATGTCGAGCGTGGCCGAACGCCTCAATCTGCGCCTGCGCAACCGCATCGCGCAAAAGCTCAACCGTCTGCCGCTCGCCTATTTTGACGCGCATCGTCCCGGCGAGGTCGTCAGCCGCGCGACCAACGACCTGGACAAGATGTCCGAGAGCATGCAGCGCGGATTGCTGCAGCTGCTCGTGTCGATCGGCACGGTTGTTGGTGCTGTGAGCGTGATGTTCGTGTTCAGCGTGCAGCTTACGCTCGTCTTTCTGTTCTTTACGGCACTGTCGCTGCTGGTGACGAAGGTCGTCTCGCGCCGCACACACGATGTGACGGGCGAGCGCCAGGAGTGGGTGTCCAAGATTACGAGTGCGGTCGAGGAAGGCTATTCGGGCCGTCTGGTGATCCGCGCGTTTAACCGCGAACGTCAGAGCTCCGCTGAGGTGCACGAGGCTTCGAAGGAACTGGCTCGTGTGAGCACCAAGGCCGACTTTATGATCAATGCTGTCGGCCCCGCGGTGCGCTTTATCGGCCGTTTGGCGCAGATCGTTATTGCGCTTGTGGGCTGCAGCATGCTGGTTGCCGGTCACATGACCGTCGGCGTGTTCCAGGCGTTCTTCCAGTTTATCTACGAGGCGTCCGAGCCCATGACGCAGTTGTCGTTTACCTTCAACTCGCTGCAGAGCGCGCTGGCGAGTGCAGAGCGCGTGTTCGACCTGCTCGATGAGCCCGAGATGGAGGCCGATCCGCTGCCGGACAAGGCCGCCAAGCTGCCGGGTCGCGTGGAGGGCCGCGTCTCCTTTGAGCATGTGCGCTTTGGTTATTCGCCCGACAAGCCGCTTATGCGCGACGTGTCGTTTACCGCCGAGCCGGGCCAGAAGATTGCCGTGGTGGGAACCACGGGCGCAGGCAAGACGACGCTCATCAACCTGCTCATGCGCTTCTACGAGATTGACGGTGGCCGCATTACGCTCGACGGCGTGGATACGAGCCGCATGGATCGCGGCGAGCTACGTCAGCAGTTTGGCATGGTGCTGCAGGACGCCTGGCTGTTCGACGGAACGATTGCCGAGAATATCGCCTATGGCTGCCCGGAGGCGACGCGCGAGGAAATCGTTGCGGCCGCCCGTGCTGCGCAGGTCGACTTCTTTGTGCGCACCATGCCGCAGGGTTATGACACGCGGGTGGCCAACGATGCCGAGAGCATCAGCCAGGGCCAGCGTCAGCTGCTGACCATCGCGCGCGTGCTGCTCAACAACCCGGCGATTCTCATCCTGGACGAGGCGACGTCGAGCGTGGATACGCGTACCGAGCTTGCCATCGGCCGCGCCATGGACGCGCTCATGCGCGGGCGTACGAGCTTTGTGATCGCGCATCGCCTGTCGACGATCGTGGATGCCGACCTGATTCTGGTCATGGATCATGGCAACATTATCGAGCAGGGTACGCATAAGGAGCTGCTGGCTGCCGAGGGTGCCTACGCCGACCTCTATCTGAGCCAGTTCGCATAATGTGACAAAGGGGCAGTCCCACATGTCACATCGAAAAGAAGGCGCGCTGGGGGATTGATTCCCTGGCGCGCCTTCTTACGTTGATGCCGATGTCGTTTTGTGCCGCTTGCGTTCCTAGCGTTCGTCCGCGAGCTTGGCAACGAGGGCCTTGAGCTCGGCCACCTCTCGCTCGAGCTCCTTGACGCGGCGGGCATTCTCGGTGATGCCTTGACGGTTGAGCGCGGATTGCTCGGCGGCATCGTCGGGCATGTACTCGCGATGCTGCTTGGCATCGAAGCTCTCCTCGAACACGCGGCAGCCGTTGCGCTTGATGATGCGTCCCGGCACGCCAACAACGGTGCAGTTGTCGGGCACGTCCTTAACGACGACCGAGTTGCCGCCGATCTTGACGTTGTTGCCGATGCGGATGTTGCCGAGCACCTTGGCGCCCGTGCCCACGGTGACGTTATCGCCGAGCGTTGGGTGGCGCTTGCCGGTCTCGTTGCCGGTGCCGCCGAGCGTGACGCCCTGGTAGAGCACGCAGTTGTCACCCACAATGGTGGTCTCGCCGATGACGACGCCCATGGCGTGGTCGATAAAGAAATGTTTGCCGATCTGTGCGGCGGGATGAATCTCGACGCCGGTGATGTGGCGGGTGATTTGCGAGAGCACACGGGCGAGCGAGCGATGACCATGCTCCCACAGCCAGTGCTCGGGCACGTGGTTCCACTTGGCGTGCAGGCCAGGATAGGAAAGGAAAATGACCAGACCGTTTTGCGCGGCGGGGTCCTGCGCTTGGACGGTCTTGATGTCCTCGCGAATGGTATTGATAAAGCTCACCGGCCGCCCTCCCTTAGCGCCATGGCAATGCGATTCAATAAAGTATAGCGATTCGCTAGGGATTAGGTAGAACAATCTTGGCAGCTTTGCACGACAGGTGTCAGTTATGCAAACTTGCTGGTAATGGAGTCATGCTTTTGTGGGGTTGCGCACGAGGGGGCGCCGCAACCGTATACTGGTCAACTTGGACGTATCCGCGCCCACAACTGAGAGGTTTTACTTCATGGGTTTCATCAATTTTATCGCCGAGCTGCTTAAGGACCCGCGCACCGCGATCGCCAGCTGGATCGCCGCCGGCCCGCTTATGGCCTACGGCTGCGTGTTCCTGATCATCTTTATCGAGACGGGCGTGGTGTTCTTCCCGTTCCTTCCCGGTGATTCGCTGCTGTTCGCCTCGGGTTTCTTCGCCCACAACGGCGGCTTTAACATTGTGGCGCTTCTGGCCACCGCATGGGCCGCTGCCATTTTGGGCGATCAGTGCAACTTTATGATCGGCCATTTCTTTGGCAAAAAGATCATTGCCTCGGGCAAGGTCAAGGCCATGACGCCCGAGCGCATCAAAAAGTCCGAGGACTTCTTGGACAAGTGGGGCCACCTGGCCATCTTCCTCGGTCGCTTCTTTCCGTTTATCCGCACCTTTGTGCCCTTCATCGCTGGCATGGGCGGCATGCACTGGCGCAACTTTGTCATCTTTAACGTGCTGGGCGGCATTACCTGGTCGACGGTCTTTACGCTGCTGGGCTACTTCTTTGGCGGCATTCCCTTTGTGCAGGAGCACTTTGAGCTGCTAATCGTTGGCATCGTTGCCGTGTCGATTATCCCGACCGTGGTCGGTCTGGTTAAGGCTAAGCTGGGCAAAAAGAACGCTTAGCTCGAGCCGGCGCGCAAACCGTGCAGTTGAGGCCCGTCACCGCTTACGGTGGCGGGCCTTTTTTCCTCGGTCAAATGAAAATACTTTAGTTAGTTAAAGAAAAAACGTTTTATCCAACGCATGTGGGGAGTACAATCTCGTGCATGCGAATCGACGTGCCATCGGCTTTGATGCTGCCCGCGTGTCCTGCCCGGCTCTACGCTTCCGGGTATGCGACGTTGCGACGCGGCCGGCTTCGGTCCTTGCGTGCGGGTTCGCGAGTATGCAACCGTGTATGTAAGGAGCGACATATGACTGTCGAGAAGAAGGATATCGATTGGGGTAGCCTCGGCTTTGGCTACATGAAGACCGATTACAGCTACGAGGCCCATTGGAAGGACGGCGAGTGGGACGAGGGCGGCCTGACCACCGACCACACCCTGCATGTCTCCGAGTGCGGCGGCATCTTCCACTACTGCCAGGAGGTCTTTGAGGGCCTGAAGGCCTACACCGCCGAGGACGGCAGCATCGTCTGCTTCCGTCCCGACATGAACGCCGAGCGTATGTACAACTCCGCTCAGCGCCTCGAGATGCCCCCGTTCCCCAAGGACAAGTTCGTTGAGGCCGTCAAGCAGGTCGTCTCTGCCAACGCCGCATGGGTTCCGCCCTTCGGCTCTGGCGCAACCCTGTATGTGCGTCCGTTTATGATCGGCTCCGGTGACGTGATCGGCGTGGCTCCCGCTCCTGAGTACACGTTCCGCATTCTCGTGACCCCGGTCGGTCCGTACTTTAAGGGTGGCCTCAAGCCTGTCAAGCTGCGCGTTTCCGAGTACGACCGCGCCGCACCGCACGGCACCGGCAACATCAAGGCTGGCCTCAACTACGCCATGTCCCTGAAGCCCACGATGGAGGCTCACCGCGAGGGCTATGCCGAGAACCTGTATCTCGACTCCGAGTCCCGCACCTATGTCGAGGAGACCGGTGGCGCCAACGTCCTGTTCGTGAAGGAGGACGGCACGCTTGTCGTCCCGCAGTCGCACACCGACTCCATCCTGCCCTCCATCACCCGCCGTTCGCTCGTTCAGGTCGCTGAGGACCTGGGCATGACCGTCGACCAGCGTCCCGTCGAGTGGGCCGAGGTCAAGGCCGGCACCTTTGTTGAGTGCGGTCTGTGCGGCACCGCTGCCGTTATCTCCCCGGTCGGCGAGATCGACAACAAGGTCTACGGTGCCGACGAGACTGTGACCTTCCCGGCTGGCTACACCGAGATCGGTCCTGTGATGAAGAAGCTCCGCGAGACCCTGACGGGCATCCAGTCTGGTGCTGTTGAGGATAAGCACAACTGGGTTTACACCGTCGCGTAATTCGTCTTACCTGTCCGGGCGGAGAACAAGTTCCCTCCCGGCGCGTCCTCGGACATGCAAGAAGCCCTCGCTGCGCACTTCGTGCGGCGAGGGCTTCTTGCGTCCTGCGGAATGCGCCGGGAGGGAACTTGCTCTCCGCCCTGCGGCTCGTCGCTGTTGTACGGGCAATAATTAATCTGAAAAAGATGGTGCGCGGCCTATTGACCGCGCTTTTGTTTTGGTTCGCGCCATGTGGGGGGTGGTGGCGACGTGCATTTTTGCGAGTATTCTGCAATCGAAGACCCCTGCATACCGGCCTCGGGCGAAAAATCGGGATTTCTCGATGTTTTCTACGAATGATGGGCGGGGTTATGGGCTGACAGCGTTTGATTTGTAGGGACATTCGCGGTCTTTGGCATTTATCGTGGCGCCCGAAACTCTTGGTTATGCTGAATACTCCCAAAAATGCACGGTGCTTAGAGGGGGACCTTCGCGACAAAGGAAACCGCCCCGTCGAAGTATGCATTTGACGAGGCGGTTTATGCATATACCCGATTAAGGATACGCTGCTGATCTGTTAGAACTTGACGGTCGGTGCCTGGCGGGCAGCTTCGGCGGCCTCGAAGCCCTGGCGCTCCTTAAACTGGAAGATGCCGGCAAAGATGACGGCCGGGAAGGTCTGGATGGCGTTGTTGTAGCTAAGCACGCAGTCGTTGTAGCTCTGGCGCGCGTAGCTCACCTTATTCTCGGTGTCTTCGAGCGTGGCCTGGAGCTGCATAAAGTTGGTGTTCGCCTTAAGATCGGGGTAAGCCTCGGCCACGGCGAAGAGCTGGCGCAGGGCGCCGGTCAGCACGTTGTCGGCTTCCATCTTGGCTTCGGGCGTGGTGGCGCTCACGGCGGCGTTGCGCGCGTTGACCACGGCGGCAAGCGTGTCCTGCTCGTGTTTGGCGTAGCCCTTGACGGTCTCGACCAGGTTAGGGATCAGGTCGTTGCGGCGCTGCAGCTGCGTGTCGATGTTCTGCCAGGCGTTATCGATGCGATTGCGCTTGGTGACCATGTTGTTGTAGATGCCGGCGATGGCGCAGACAATCACAACGACAACAACGATACCGATGATGACGGGAATCATGGTGTCTCCGTTTCGAATGGCCGCGGCGTCTTCCGCCGGCTGCCGTTGGTGTAACGCTACTAGTATACCCGCAACCTTTGGCGATACCGAACTTTCCGGTAAGCGTTATGTTTCCACCAAGGTGAGGCCATTCGCCAGAGGGCGGGCGATACAGGTGTAAGATATGCGACAGATTAGTGAGTGCTGTCTTTTCCTTGAGGAGGGCGATGCGTATGGACCTTCGCATCAAGAAAACCTATCGGGCCCTGTTCGAGGCCTTTACTGAGCTGCTCGAAGAACATCGGTTTGAGGACGTGACGGTTGCCATGCTGTGCGACCGCGCTATGATTCGTCGGACGACGTTCTACAAGCACTTCCGCGACAAAAACGATTACTTTGCCTTCTATATCGATGAGCTCATGTCGGGCCTGCCGCAAAAGCGGGCCGATGCGGATGGCGCGGAGGGCGCCGAGGACGTACGCGCGCTTCGCCACGAAGTGTTCGCCGATGCCATGGATCTGATTCTGGCGCATGAGCAGCTCATGGATAACATTTTGGCGAGCAGTATGTCGGGTATGCTGACCAGCATGATTTGCGACCGCATCGCGCGCTCCATACGCGGGCGCGTGATGAGCGCGCTTGACGAGGACGCGCTCGCGCCCGTATCGCTCGAGACGACGTCTGAGTTTGTCGCCGGCGGCATTATTCGGCTCTTTACCATGTGGTGGGAATCGGGCCACGTACTAGAGCGCCGATCCGAAATCGCCGACGTGGTCGATGCGCTGTTCGAGCGGACCATGACGCCGGTGAGTCACTAAGAGTGGCGGAGAGAGGGGGATTCGAACCCCCGGAACGCTCTCGCGCTCAACGGTTTTCAAGACCGCCGCATTCAACCGCTCTGCCATCTCTCCGTGAGTCGTAATGATAGCATCGTTTTGAATTTGCAACAGGGAAGGCGAACGATGACGATCACCGAAATCGACGAGAAGTTCATGCGCGAGGCGCTGGCCGAGGCGCGCGCCGCCGCGGCAGTGGGCGAAGTGCCCATTGGCGCCGTGGTGGTGCGCGCGGGCGAGATTGTCGCGCGGGCGCATAATCGTCGTGAGCTCGACCAGGACCCTTCGGCGCATGCAGAGTTCGCGGCCCTGTGCGCTGCCGCTCGGTCGCTCGGTCGCTGGCGCCTTTCCGATTGCACGGTCTATGTAACGCTCGAGCCTTGCTGCATGTGCGCGGGTCTCATGGTCAACGCGCGCGTGGGCCGCTGCGTATACGGTGCCGCCGATGCCAAGGCGGGCGCGCTGGGATCCCTATACGATTTGAATGCCGACTCGCGCCTGAATCATCGGTTTAACGTGACGGCTGGGGTCCTGGCGGATGAATGCCGCGAGCTGCTGAGTAGCTATTTTGGCGGTCTGCGCGGAGCGGGCGGCAGCGGCTGTGGCTGCGGTCCGAACCTTGAGGCGCATGCCGCCCACGCCGCAGCGCTTGCAGGTGCCGGTGAGGATGCTGGCACGGCGGTTGACTTTGGTCCTGCGTGCCGCCGACCCCGCCGTGTGCTGTTGGCGATCGACTCCTTTAAGGGCAGCGTGTCGAGTGCGCAGGCGGAGGCGGCGGTTGCCGAGGGCATGCGCCGTGTGTGGCCCGATGCCGAGGTGCGCGCATTGCCGCTGGCGGATGGCGGCGAGGGGACGCTCGATGCCGTTGCCGCGTGCGGCGGTGAAATTGTGACCTGCGAGGTGGCAGGTCCCTTGGGCGACCGCGTGTCTGCCCGGATGCTGGTGGACGACGAGCGCGACTCGGCTGTAATTGAGATGGCCGAGGCGGCGGGTATTGGGTATTCACCCTGCACGGAATCGGCGGCGCTTGCGGCTTCGACCTATGGCGTGGGCGAGCTGATACTCCGTGCGGTTCGCGCCGGGGCAAAGACTATCTATATTGGTCTGGGTGGCAGCGCCACCAACGACGGTGGCGCCGGCATGCTGCAGGCGCTGGGCGCGCGTGTGGTCGATGATCAGGGCTGCAATATCGCCCCCGGTCTTGCGGGCCTTGAACACGTGGCGAGTATCGATTTGGCGCCAGCGCTGCAGGCTTTGGATGATGCCCGTATCGTTGTGCTTTCCGATGTCGAGAATCCGCTCGTGGGGCGTCGAGGCGCACTGGCGGTGTTTGGCGGGCAGAAGGGCCTGCCGGCGGGCGACATCGAGACGCTGCGCAGGTGCGACAGCTGGATGGTCGGCTACGGTCGCTTGCTCGACGCCGCGATTGCCGGAGCTCGAGCCCAGGGGTTGTTGCGCACACCCGAGGGCGCGCGGACATTTGGCTCGGTGCTCGGCGTGCCCGGCGCGGGCGCTGCCGGTGGCTTGGGCGCGGCGTTGCTGGCGCTCGGCGCGGAGCTACGCTCGGGTGTGGAGACGGTGCTCGATCTCGTGGGGTTTGACGAGCGTGTACGCGATGTCGACCTGGTCATAACGGGCGAGGGCAATATGGATGAGCAGTCCGCCGCCGGTAAGGCACCGGTGGGCGTGGCCCGCCGCGCGAAGCGATATGGCAAGCCGGTGGTCGCCGTCGTGGGCGGTCGCGCTGACAACCTCGATGCGGTGTATGGGCAGGGCATCGACTTGGTGCTTCCGATCTGCCGCAAGCCCATGCCCCTCGACCAGGCGCTCGGTGTGCAAGAAGCCACAACCAACCTCATCTGCGCCGGCGAGGCAGCTGCCCAAGCCTATGACCTCGCTCGCCTCTAAAACCAATCCGAAGTTGGATGCCCTGAGCTTTGCATCGGACCGTCTGCCACGAAACGTGGCCATCTACTACGTTTAACCGGGCACCCTCGACCATCCCGGAATTTGGGAAATTAAAACCGACGCTCCTATAAGTTGTCAAGAGGCAGTTTGCGGGAGCGTTCTCTCCAATTCGCACAGGAGCTCGTAATACCTCCTCTCCAGTTTCGTCGACCGCCGTTTCCCCCGTTCCAAGTGCCCGAGTGTGGCTGCGGACAGGCCGAGCTCCGCGGCGGCTTTCTTCTGAGTCACCCGCATCGCCTTGCGCATCTTCGCGAGCTCGGGGCCCTCCGGCGCGGCGCCGTCGGGGTTCGGGTCCATGAGCACGCGGTACACCTCCCGCGCTATGTAGCGCTTCAGGCAGCGGACCGCCTCCCGCCGGGACTTCCCCTCGGAGGTCCGCCTCGCCACGTACCTCCTCGTCCTCTCGTCGTACGCCATGCGCTTGATCGCGATCTCGTAGAGCGCCCAGTTCGCCTGCCGGTTGCCGCCGCGGTTGAGCCTGTGCCGGTCCGTCTTCCCGCTCGACGCGGGGATCGGCGAGGCGCCGCACATCATCGAGAACGCCGCCTCGCCCTTCAGCCTGCCGGGGTTGTCGCCGGCGGCCACGACCAGGGCGGCGGCGGTCGTGGTGCCGCAGCCCTCGACGCCGAGCAGCGCGGGCGCGTTCGCCTCCAGCAGCGCGCGGATGCGCTCGTCGAGGGACTCGACCTGGCTGCGGGCCTCCTTCCAGACCGCCGCGACGGACCGCAGCGAGGCCAGCACGCTCTCCTCGAGCGCGTCGCCCGCCTTCCTCCCGCGCGCGAGCAGCGGCATGAGGTCCTTCGGCCGCTCGCGGCCCCTGAACCGCTCCCTCAGGGCGCTCGGGGCCGTCGTGAGCATCGACTTCGCGCAGGCCACGCAGGACGTGGACGTCGCGACGGCCAGCCTGCGCGCGACGTAGAGCTGGCGCACCGCCTCGACCCAGCCGTCCTGCGACTTCGGCACGGAGCAGCCCCTCCCGGACGCCGCCTTGCGCGCCGCGCGCTCGGCGTCCAGCGGGTCGCTCTTCCCCTCGCCGGGCCTCACCTTGTCCCTCTTGGGCCTGAGCACCTCGACGACGTTGTACCCGAGCTCCACGAGCCTCCTCGTCAGCCCGGCCCCGTACGATGCCGTGCCCTCGACGCCGACGACCATGCAGCTCCCCGGGTCGCCTATCGCCTCCGCCAGCCTGTCGTAGCCCTCGGGGTCGGCCCCGAAGCTCCCGCTCCAGATCTTCCTCCCGAGGCCGTCGAGCAGGCACAGGACATGCACGTCCTTGTGCGTGTCGACGCCCGCGATGACCGTTTCGCCTTCCATTTTCGCTCCCCTCGGTCTGCCGCCTGCTCCGCGCCCGGGTCTCCCAGACATTGCACTGACGGGAGCGCTACAATCCAATTGGCTTGTCCGATTGTCCGCGCTCATGCTCCTATTAGGTCATGGCAGGACTCCGGGACGCGGATGCCGGGGCGAGACAGGTCGGATTTGAGGACGGCCGAAGAGGCGTCAGCAGGTCAGTGGGTCATCGTCCCGGCATTCAGCATCAGGGTAGCGCTGCGACGCGGAAATCGCGCGCCGTTGCCGCGCCCCGCAGTGCCCGCTTCCCCCGAGAACAATTATCAGTGCAGGTAGATGGCTTGCCAATTTTCGAAAAAGCACGCTATGGTTGACCTCTGTGACCAAAACGTAGTAGATAGCCACTTTTCGTAGCACAGCACCAGATCAGTCTATTTATGACGGGGCTTTCTTGACTGCTTTCGCCACCCTGATGCCCCACCAGTCAAAAAGTAGTCAAAAAAGCCCCGTCCCAAATTAGCCATCTTGCTCTGGTGGGCGGGAGCGGGTAAGATATACCGAGCGCCTAGCGCGTTCGATGGGTTCGGATGACGACATGTTCCGAATCTGGTCAGGTCCGGAAGGAAGCAGCCATAAGGAGCCTCTGTCGGGCATCCGAATCCATCGAGCGCACGGGCGCTTTTTGGTGCCGCGATGCGGTCCCGGTGCCGGCGGGCTGTTTGGTGTCTCGCTGGTCCTCGGCTTTGCCTGCGGAATCGCTCGACTACCAAACAGCCCGCCGGCACCGGGACCACTTCGTCCAAAAATCACCCGTAAAGGCGCGTTAGTCTAATTAAATCTATCCCTTAAGGAATGCGGCTTGCTGGTGTTGTCTGGGCATTGATGGCTATGTGGTTCAAGAGGCGGCGGTGCTGTTGCTTGAATTTTTGCAGTTAAAGAGGCCCGTTTCCCTGGGGAAACGGGCCTCTTTTGTCTCTGGGTTTGTGGATTGGCGAAGGTAGTATGCTCTGGCGGCTATTTTGAGTTCTTGAGGCGGCGTGTGGCTGTGGCGGTTATTCCGAGGCCTGCGGCGGCGATTGCTGCGAGTGCGATTGCGCTTGGCGCTGCGTCTCCCGTGTTCGCGAGCTTGCCGGCGGTCGTATCTGCTTGTTTGCCGCTGCTTGTGTTCGCCTGCTTGGTGGAGCTTGGCGGGGTATTTTTGCCGGTCGCGGACGAGCCGGTGGGCTGTGTCGTCTCGGTCGGTTGCGCCGAGTTGGAGGGAGGCGTCGTCTCGGTCGGTTGCGTTATCTCGGGCGAGGTGGCCTTGTCTGCCGCGGCTTTCGCCTCTTCGTATGCCTTGCAGGCGTCGTCATAGGCCGTTTGCGCCTTTTCCAAATCGCCGAGGAGCGCATCTCGCTTGGCTATGTCCTCGTCGATATGGGCTTTGACATTCTCCGCATCACTTTCAAGGTTATTAATCACTCTTTCCTGGCTCTCGAGCCTATGCCGAACTCGGTCAAGCTCCTCTTCACAAAACTCTTCTTGCCGTTTTGCCGCCATGATCTCCGAACGCAACTGCTTAATGGTTTCGCTAATAGCTTTGCTAGGCTCCTCGTCGCCGAGGTCCTTAAGCACCTTATCTAATTTTGCCTGAAGGCCGCTTGTCCGGTTGCGGGCCTCATCGTATCTGGCTTGGGCTGCATCGACGTTCGCTTGCATGGCGGGAAGGGGTCCCCTGTATTTGGCGGCTTCCGCCACCAGCTTGTCGTAGATCTCTTGAAGAGCGGCAATGTCATCATCGATTTCCGCAAGTTTCTCGGGACTTGCGGCGTCTTTTGCGGCCTCGAGGGTTTTGAGCGCTTCCTGCATGGCCGCGTACGCCTTTTCTTTTGCGGCGGCCGCATCTTCCGTCTGCAAGGCAACTGCACCGGTGGGGGAGCTGGTTTCTGCCGCGATCGCCGTTACGGGGGCGATCCCCGCGGCAAGTGCCGCGGAAAGGGCGATGCCCACAGTTGCTCGTCTTGCTCTTCTTGCGAGAATGTCGTTCATCTCGGCACCTCATTTCAAGGGTCGGCGACTAACTTGGTAGCACTAATGTAAGTATACCAAGCGATTGGCGCGCCGCTGACCGGGCGTGCGCGTATACCCCTTGATTAACAGCCATTAAATCTCTCCCTTAAGGAATGCGGCTTGCTAGTGTTGTCTGGGCATTGATGGCTGCGTGGTTCAAGAGACGGCGGCATTACCATCTGTTTTTCAAGTAAAGAGGCCCGTTTCCCTGGGTTGGGGAAACAGGCCTCTTTTGTCTCTGGGTTTGTGGATTGGCGAAGGTAGTATGCTCTGGCGGCTATTTTGAGTTCTTGAGGCGGCGTGTGGCTGTGGCGGTTATTCCGAGGCCTGCGGCGGCGATTGCTGCGAGTGCGATTGCGCTCGGCGCTGCGTCTCCCGTGTTCGCGAGCTTGCCGGCGGTCGTATCTGCTTGCTTCCCGCTGCCCGTGTTCGCCTGCTTGGTGGAGCTCGGTGCGGTGTCTTTGCCGGTCGCGGGCGAGCTGGCGGGCTGTGTCGTCTCGGCCGGTTGCGCCGAGCTGGAGGGAGGCGTTGTCTCGGTCGGTTGCGTTATCTCGGGCGAGGTGGCCTTGTCTGCCGCGGCCTTTGCCTCTTCGTATGCCTTGCAAGCGTCGTCATAGGCCGCTTGTGCCTTTTCCAAATCGCCGAGGAGCGCATTACGCCTGGCTGTTTCCTCGTCGATGCAGGCTTTAGCTTTCTTCGCCTCACTTTCAAAGATGTTAAACTGTCCTTCCTGGATCTCGAGCCTACGCCGATAGCTGTCAAGGTCCGATTTGTAAGATTTTTCTTGCCTTTCTGCCGACATGATCTCCGAACGCAACTGTTGAGCAGCTGCGTAATCTCCGTTGTCGTATGCCTTTTTTAATTCTGCCTGAAGCTCGATTACCCGGTTGTGGGCCTCATTGTATTTGGCTTGCGCTGCATCGACGTTCGCTTGCATGGCGGGAAGGGGCTCTTTCCATTTGGCGGCTTCCGCCACCATCATGTCGCAGAGCTCTTGAGAAGCGGCAATGTCATCATTGATTTTTGCAATTTTCTCTTTTGCGGCCTCGAGGTTTTTGAGCGCTTCCTGCATGGCTGCATACGCCTTGTCTTTTTCAGTGGCCGCGGTTTCGCTCGAGGCCGCTGTCTGCAAGGCAACCGCATCGACGGGGGAGCCGGTTTCTGCCGCGATCGCCGTTGCTGGGGCGATTCCCGCGACAAGCGCCGCGGAAAGGGCGATGCCCATGGTTGCTCGTCTTGCTCTTCTTGCGAGAATGTCGTTCATCTCGGCACCTCATTTCAAGGGTCGGAGGCTATTTTGAGTTCTTGATGCGGCGGGTGGCTGTGGCGGTTATTCCGAGCCCCATGGCGGCGATTCCTGCTAGTGCGATTGCGCTCGGCGCTGTGTCGCATGTGTTTGCGAGCTTGTCGGCGGTCGTATTTGCTTGCTTGCCGTTGCTCGTGTTCGCCTGCTTGGCGGAGCTTGGCGTGGTGTTTTTCCCGGTCGCGGGCGAGCCGGTGGGCTGTGTCGTCCCGGCCGGTTGCGTCGGGCCGGAGGGAGGCGTTGTTTCGGTGGGTTGCGTTATCTCGGGCGAGGTGGCCTTGTCTGCCGCGGCTTTCGCCTCTTCGTATGCCTTGTAGGCGTCGTCATAGGCCGTTTGCGCTTTTTTCAAATTGTCGAGGAGCGTATCTCGCCAGGCTATGAACTGGTCGCTATGGGCTTTATATTTCTCTGCAGAACGTTCACAGTCATTAACTCGTCCTTCCTGACTTCTGAGGCAGCGCTGGCACTCTCTTAGCTCCGTTTCGCAATGGCCTACATACGATTTCGCCCCTACCATCTCATTTTGCAACTGCCTTATTTGCTGTTTAGTAGTTTCGACAAACTCCTCGTAGCCGAGTGCTTCGAGTGTCTTAAGCATCTCAAGTTTTTTGTCTAATTCTGCCTGGAGCTCGCTTACCCGGTTGATGGCCCCGTCGTATTTGGCTTGGGCAGCATCGACGTTCGCTTGCATGGCGGGAAGGAGTTCCCTCTCTTCGGCGGCTTGCGCCACCATCTTTTCGCGGAACTCTTGAAAACGGGCAATGTCATCATTGAATCTCGCAATTTTCTCTGGACTTGCGGCGTTTTGTGCGGCTTCGAGGGTTTTGAGCGCTTCCTGCATGGCTGCATACGCCTTGTCTTTTTCGGTGGCCGCGGTTTCGCTCGAGGCCGCCGTCTGCAGGGCAACTGCATCGACAGGGGAGCCGGTTTCTGCCGCGATCGCCGTTACGGGGGCGATCCCCGCGGCAAGCGCCACGGAAAGGGCGATGCCCATAGTTGCTCGTCTTGCTCTTCTTGCGAGAATGTCGTTCATCTCGGCACCTCATTTCAAGGGTTGGCGACTCACTTGGTAGCACTAATGTAAGTATACCAAGCGATTAACCTGCTCTTGAATCTCGCCAGAAATGACTCGTTGTTTACGCATGCTCCTTGATTATCGACTTTATCCGAACACCTCCCACATTCATCCGCACATGTGCGGA
>ERZ1673747.567-NODE-567-length-53149-cov-25.470618_pt1 | contig 53149 bp, 90 predicted proteins | sample MGYA00580220_ERZ1673747 | MGnify/ENA primary metagenome ERZ1673747 (study PRJEB41218, sample SAMN15661769) | gut metagenome | host: Homo sapiens | place: Canada: London | collected 2015-08-20/2019-03-30 | study: EMG produced TPA metagenomics assembly of...
GATTAACTGAGTAGGAGATCGAGGAGTAAGGGATGTTACTCTTTACAATCGGTCTAAACTCAACCATGTCCGGATAAAGAGTACCTGCTTTGTACTTCCTCAACTGGCGTTCCAATAAGAATTCGGAGAGGCTGTAGGGGAAGAGCATGAGAGACCATAATGCTAATTTAGCGAATCTAGTATCGTTGTCTCTCAGTGTTCCTAACCACATAGAATCACCGTCAACGCCTGTACCTGCTTGGATAGGATTACCGTTATAACTATATTTAGTTTGATAAACATAGCTTTTATTAAATAGATCGGGATTAGAGAGACCTGTATTATTAAGCCCGAATGAGTAAGTATGTATTCCGGAAGCCGCATTAAAGACTGCTTGCTCAATCATAAAAGCTCCATTATTAACAACTTTAGATTTAGAGACAAGCCCGCCTCCGTCTCCTTTTGGAGAAAGCCATTTACGAAGAGCAGCTACAGTATAATCCTTTACAACAGGGAGACCGGTTACCTTGCCGAAGTCGTTGATTCCGTCGAGATATAACGCACCATCAATTATTCCACTCTCTCCTTCCCAGCCGACGTTGTTCAACTGGATGTTGTGACCACCTACAAAGTCAATCAACTGATCGTTAAACTCAGCGTGGTTGTCGTTAGTGATGCCCTGCTTCTTGATGTTGCAGTACAACTGAGGCTTGATGATTTGTCCCGGACGGTCAAGATTGAAGTAGGCGATGATCTGATTGATTTCGTCTGTAGTCAGGACTTTGTTGGCGATGAATCCTCCTGCGTAGGCAATCTGAGTTACCTCTTTGATACTCAGATCGCTATACCTAAAACCGTTTACCGTAAATTCATCTATACAATTTACATTGATTCCATCTGTAATAGCATAATCTTTTTCATCTCCAAGAATGCCAATAACTGTCTTTCTTCTATCAGGTATGTTGTAAGTATATCCATATATACCGGTTTTATTTGTTTCTGATGCGCTGAAAGAATTACGAGCATAGACACCCTTGCCGCCCAAATCCCCAATAAAATTATTACTGACAGTAGCAATTCCACTATTTACATTTATATAATGTATAATACTAATAACAGTAAACTCATTGCTTCCCTCTAGCATCTCAGAGACAGGCTTGACAGATACAATTATGTCGTCTACTCCGTCTGTACATAGCCAGCCTTCGAAGTCGGTTCCCGGCAATCCATATCCACTGCCCTCCGCAAATCCGAAGTTCAGCAGGCGCATGTCGTTCCCGTTGCCGGACAAGTCCTTCAAAACAGCCCGGTCAGGGTCGTCGTTTGTCTTGCCCCAGGTGGATATAGCCATCTTGACGTGGCTGAGTAGTTCGGGGTCGATGTAGGGACGACCGGAGCCCGAAGAAGCTCCCGGAACTCCTAAGCGTATCGCATTCATGCGAATAGGATCAAGCCCTATCGCATCAAGCTTAATTGGATTTAATCCTATTGCGTTCATTACTCTTCTGATTCAAAAATAGAAGCCTTTACCGGTTCCGTTTCACATTCGATTTTGAGATATTGCCCAGGGATGCAACCAACAACCGGACGAGCGAATTTCTGATCGTAATTTCTACTCTCTGCAACAGAGAAGTTTTCTCCGTCATAGCTTATATACACCCAAAGCTTACCGCCTTTTTCAAATGTAATCTGCAATCCTACTTCCGCAGAATTTACCTGAACGGCATCGCTTACATAGTTCTTCGCACCCTTCGTAAAGGTTATAGCTGTTTCTTTCATGATTATTCCTCCTATTTTTTTGCTGTTATCACTGTATTTCGTAAGAAATTCGGATACTCTGCCCGCACATCAAAACAAGGACACGCCTTGATAAATTCCGCCGGTTCCACTTCACCCGATCCATCCAGATCAAGTGAAGTATCCCGATGACCGAGCAGCTCGATGATAGGATACTCTTTACAGAGCTTCGCTATCAATTCGCGCAATGCTGTTTTTTGCTCGACAGTACGAGTATCGGCCGGTCTTCCACTCGCGTCCAGACCACCGATGTAGCAGATACCGATACTGTGTTTATTATAACTAATACCGGAAAAACCTTTCGTGTTACAATGTGCCCCGTCAATGGATAATGACCGACCGTTTTCTACGGTACCATCTAAATCAATTACAAAGTTATAGCCAATTTGATTAAAGCCACGCGCCCGGTGCATCCGGTCAATATCCTTAGCTCGCAAGTCTTGCCCGGCACGTGTTGCCGAGCAGTGAATGATGATTGAGTCTATATCTTCTCTTTTCATATACTTTTCCTCCTATAAAATTAATGTTAATACTCCCAACGCCAAACCTCCGCAATCACAGATAATATCCTTGATGGAAAACTCGCTTTTCTTACAATACTTGTCGTATATTTCCTTCAGAATAAAGATCGCAACGGTTATAGCGACCGCTAACCATAGCGGAATATATTTTGATAGCCACATAACCAAATTCTGGCATACTATAATGTGGACCATGCCGTCTATGCCTATCATGGATAGAAGCTTGCCGGCTAGTGCGCTGATTTTATTTATCATATTCATTTTCTATTTTATAATTTATTACTTTTGCAAAAAATGATACACCTATGGATATTTCAGAATTAATAAAAAGCTATAACGCTGAACAAAAGAATGTATTTACAGGATTTTGCATACAACTGCCACTATGCTTTTCTATTTTGTATTTATATATACCAGAGTTTAAATCTCTCGATGTATATTTGCAAATCATATTTACGGCAACTTCTTCTATATTATCCATTTACTTTTCTTTTATATGGTTATGTCTATGTTCTTCTATATCAAAAAGAAGATACAAACTAGAAGCCTTTATACTAATTCTTCCCATATTAGTGACATCGTCTAAATTACTTATATCTCCTTCAGATTACATCCTAGGATATGAACATGCTTTAACTACGTTTCTTCAAGCTTCTGCGATTCTTTACACTCCTTTTGCCATTTTTGGGCTTATTCTCCGCAAATGCATAGAGTATGATAAAAAGCAAAAAGGGAAGAACATAAATAATAGTGTATAAATTCATACTTACTTCTCCTTTTCTATAATCTCCTTCACATCTTCTTTATCAACCTTGAACACCTTCTTTCCAAAGACTCCCAAAGCTCCAATTACATTTATATTGATCCCCTTTGGTTTCAATATATTGCCGACAATCGAACACCCTTCGATGAAGCATACCAATAAGCAAGAATACACATCAATAGGATATTCGCTATGACTTGCCACAGTGATCATGCAGACCATGCAGACAAAAGCAAAATAAGTAACCATCTTTCCCATAGTAGCGCGAATTGCACGAGAGAATCTGACTTTTTCACCCATTAGCATACTTTTTCTGACACCGAAGAGAAGATCACAAAGGATTACCGCGCATGATACAATCAGCCACGGAATCATATCCTGCAATGACTCGGAAACAAATGCGGTAGCGATTGCTGCAAATCCGCCTGTAGTTGTATGTACTATAGCTTCCTTCATAGCAAACAAGTCAAGTAAACGGTTAGCAATGAAATTAACTCAATCCAGAACATCGACTTGCATGCCGTCAGGTCCCATATAAGGTTTCCTGACCAGTTCTTGACTACAAACGTTATCGCGTAGATCAGAAATGCAGCCCATAGCAGCAGCCAATACCACGAATTGCATCCTACCCATATCTGGGAGAATACAAGCGACATCACCGCGCCGGCTATATGAGCTTTCTTGTGCGCTCCTCTAAAATTCGGGGATACTCCCAATACGATCATTCCGACTACAGAAAGAAAGATCAGGAACTGACTGTTTTCTGTACTTGCATCCAATGCGGCCGGAAGCAACAACAAAGACGGGAGAATCATGCATATACCGAACCAATACCTGTTACTCAGAATGTAATAGGTATCGGAAATAGAATAAGGGATACCCTTTGTCTTGTAAATCATCACACCAACATAAGATGCGAAAACCAATAATGATAGTATTGCCAAAATCATAGTTTTATCTGTTTATAATGAAAACTCTAGTTTATTCGGATAACCGGTCTTGTAGTTGTAAGACTCGACTTCCTCTCCCGTCTGCAATCCCCGAACGAAAGCAATATGCTGCTGCGTCACATTATAGCAATCAAGAGCATATAACTCTAATGAGTTCAGCATAAGGAGAGCACTTGAAACAGGTATCGTATACTTTACCGCATCAAACCATAAAACGGTATCCAGTCTTCCGGCCTGCTTCTCAATATTGATTGAGTTAACAAGACCTACGCGGTCCTCTTTGGTAAGCCACATTCTCTTTCCGGAGAGAGTGAATGAATTCACAGCGTCTGACTTGTCATAAGCATTAATATCCGCTATCTTCATCTCTTTTAGTTCATCAAGGGTATACTCATGATCAACCAATACGGGATAGCCGCTTTCGTTCTCCCTTATTTCCTTTCCGGATGACTGACCGTCCAGCAACTCCTGCCAGTATTCTTCCGTTATCCCTACTGAGCCTTCTTGCGGCTCATCGTAGAATCCTTGTTTCCAATATTTTGCCATAATATTATTTATTTCCAACGCCCAACGGCTATCCAATAAAAGTCATTAGTTCCTGCACCGGTACCGTTTGAATCTCCCACTGCATATCTAGTCCTTACTGTAAAATAACTAGTTTGTATTATCGTAATTAAACCCGTAACAATGTTCATACCGTTGCCTGGTTCACGATAAGTAACAATGGGAACATAGGCACCATTATAAAATGCTATTGGCGTATAAACAGTATTAGTACCACTAGAACTTGCTGTCTTGTAACCCCATTGTATCAATAAACCATTGTTAAACTTAGCATATCCGTTCTGACCTAATGATACAGTCATAGCGTTAGACAAGTCTGCCTTTGCCAAGTTGGGAATCATGTTCAGCAATTCTACAACTCTATCTCCTGTAAATCCGCTATTATAATCACTCATGCAAACTCTTTTTTAATCACATTAAACGTACTTCCATCCGACAGCAAGAAACGTCCTTCAGCAACAGCAAACGCCTGTCTCTTGCCTATCTGGGAGATGGAAGTGGAGACAGATGCCTGTACTCCACTATTAGTTGTCCTAAACACAACAGTCTGCTCCCTGTCGAGTCCTTCGTTGGCAACATCGCTTGACACGCTTGCGGTTCCATTTGAACCGGGAGTGATAACGATGTTGCCCTCTCCTTCTTTCCAAGGAATCTGCATGCTCATTATGCGGCAGTCCAAGAAGTGTTAGACGTAACATTGACGGATACAGCAGATCCACTCTGAGGAATAGTAATTTCCGCCGGAGAAACAGACAATGTAGCATCACCAGCAGCCTGTTTGATAGCAATCTGAGCAGCCTGTCCGCCATTGGCCGTCACCTTTAAGGTTCTAACGACCTCTTCGATAGTATCGTTTTTAGGAAACTCCAACTCGATAGAGAAAGGAAATTCCGCAGTAGCTCCCGGGTCACCGGCAATAGTAGCCGCATTGTTAGTCTGAGTTCCATTCGCGCTATACCTTGAAGGCAAGGTAACATCTGTTACGCTTCCCGCCCACGCAAACGTCAACTTCGAAGAGTTTGTTTTACCCTCGACGGTCACTGTTCCTGCTGTTTTAGGAGCAGACATCTCAGAACCATTATCAAAGGAAGCAAACTCAGACTTCGGCGACTGAGTTACCTTATAGGTCGAAGGGGTGGATACACCGACACCGGTCACCGTTACTGTCCCTGTACGAGCAGTACGCCCAGTGTGAGCGTCTGCGCTATTTGCAATTGTCCCGTTACCTGATCCGGTAGACGGATTTAACTTTAACCAACTAGGTTTTGCCATAATACAAAATTTAAATAAAACAATTCAATTAACTATATCATTCTTCCTGCACAGCATGCCATACCACATTGGACAACACATCGACGTTATCCTCAAAGTTGTTCGAAGGCATCAGCCATATGTAATCAGGGTCAACTTTTAGATAAGCCTGTTTACCAACATCACAGACAACCCCTATCGACACCTTCATGCCCGTTGCCGAAGCGGAAACCTTCATCTCATCAGCTTTGGCCGATACATTTCCAATGCCCTTGATAGCTTCGATATGTACAGATATACATCCCATTTTACACTGTCTTTATACCGGTATTCATCTTATCTACCTCTACTCTTGTTCCGCCTTCATAGTCGGAGTCAGGAAGGTAAGCCGTAGTCTCCAGCCAGATTTCCCCCGATCCGATAATCTTAGTGTCAACATAGCAGCTGTAGCTGTTCTCATAAATGCGTACCATCTGAGACTTCTCTATCACCTGTGAGGCGGAGAAGACAAAGAAGCGGCATTGGAAGTCCACATCATCCATTGTCAGCCCCGAAGGGAGGTCGATGGAGATTGCCAACTTGATTATTGTACCTTTTGCTCGCATGCTTCTAATAAGATTTTATTCACCGCCATCTGGACGTATGCCACAAAACAGGTAGAGGTATACTTCTTCACAGATTTCACCTGCTCCGGAGATAATTCTACCTCGCCATTTTTATAGATGTTCTGAGCCAACTCCAGTTCACCCAAGTCTGCCGTTTTTTGATACATCGCATTACCAAGCGCCTTGCTGATATCGACAGTACTCTTATTCCCTTCGATATCTGTTACTTCGATTTCTCTAAAGTCTATTCTCATAAGTATGAATTTTATTTTTCAGTTAAACTAACCTCTGTTTCGTCCCATAATCGCTACAAAAAAGTCCGAATCACCATAATTACCATCCTTATGGAAGGTACGCACATGAAAGCTCCCTGAAGCTATATTTGATAACGAGGCAATTGACCACACCCCATGGACAGCTGTTGCAAAAGGGAAATACTTATTCCCCAGATTATGGTTGATAACATAGTCACCAGCCGCAGAACGACCTACGTAACCGGTAGTGCATCCGTCTCCCCAGGACCTCATGACAAACCCATCGCTACCTCTGATATAGGCCGCCCAAAGCACTCCGGGCGCATTCCAAATATCACCGTCACGCTGATAAAACCTATGATTGCCAGCACTGTCGATAGCGTATCCATATTTGCTTCCCGACCCATTGGAAAGCACTTTCAGAGCATCGCCGCCTCCGTAAGTCGTCACCCATATACCGTTACCCTCGTCATTACGTACAAACATCAACGCCTCGGTTGGATTTATCCGCAGGAACTTGCCTCCGTTTATGTTGAGGTAGATATTAGCATTACTTTGCCCTGAAATAGCTAGCCCTGTACTTGTTATATTCCATTCTCCTATTTTCCCGCTATCAGCCTCAATTGTTCCTTTAAATTTATATTGTTGATTTATCGGATCGAGTTCAAAGACAACTTCATCTTTTACCAAAGCGAAAATTCCTGTGCGTTTTTCTCCGTCAATGGTGATACAATCCCTGCCTAACGCAATACCGGTCAGTTTCCCACCACTATCCTTTGTACCGGAAAACATCTTCGGAGATACGATATACTCGCCATCTATCAGTGTCTTATTATTATTCCATTGTTCCACCCAAGGAAGCAGATTCGCATCTTTTCCATCCTCTCCCGGTTTGCCATCTGCACCCGGTTCGCCGTCCTTCCCGTAATGACCAAAGAGACGATAGTTCTTATATTCTCCCCATTTCCCATCCTGTAGAGTACGTTCACAAGTATACTCATAAGGATAAGTTTCCGATGCTCCACGAGGATTATCCACCCACCATAGCACATCTTCCCAGTATGCTTCATTGGTCGGAGCAATCCCCGAATGCGCCTGAATAGCTACCTTGTATACATTATTGTATTTTACTATGTTACCTGCCGAATAGAATTTTGAGCTACTATATTCAGGAGCATCACCAATGTATTCGTTAACGTATTCGTTTGATGTCGGGAGGTCAATAACATTACGCTTAGACTTTGCAAGCAGGTAAACCTGCTCCTCGGTCTTGGAGTCCGTTGGGAATATGACAGGTTCGCTCCAGGAAGGAGTTGTTTTACCATCAATCACTGCAGTGGAATACCAACAGGTAGTAGGATCGAGCATACGGAACTTGACTCTGTCCTCGTTACTGCTTGTGCTGCCGTCTTTCGTATATACAATCTCAACAAAGTGACTGCCGGCTGTAGGCACTGCAATATCCACCACCGCATTGGTTACTCCACTTCCCTCCCAGGCATGTTCGTTGTCCATGCGATAGGACGTATCAAGGGCTTCTACGATACCCTTGTCGTAGTTCTGCTCGGATGATACATCAATCTCTATATGTATCATCTGATTAGCTCTTCTTGTCGTAAATGACACCCTTTGCTTGTATGTCGAGGAATGAGATGTAGGAGATGGAGAGACATAGTAATCACCGTCTTTTGTAAAGTTACCCGAATACGAGAAGGTAATATCCTCCCGATCCGGAGAAAGGGACCATCCTGCCGGATTTGTACCGGTAGGCGTAGCAGGCTTTCCGAAAGCATACTTATACCGTAGCTCCGTATATTTCCCCGGTAATCCCTTGAATCGTATAGGATCACCCCATGTGCCGGAAGAAGCGCTTGAAGCGACCTTCTGAGAAATCCAGACAACATCTTTTGTTGCGTTAGTGTGCCATCCTCCGCTTGTCCCGCTTCCGGTCGGACGGGATGGTTCATCTTCGCTGTCATGGTATGTAATGAAAACACTCAGGCCATCCGTGCCGTCAGTACCATCTGTTCCGTCCTGACCGTCCGCAACCATCAACTCCCAAGCGGTGCCGTTATAGATATAGACGATACCATTACTGGTATTGCGATAAGCCCAGTTTTTTTGAGGATTGGCAGGAGCGCTTGATAAATCCCCTTTCCACGTAATACTGAGACCGTCTTTACCATCTTCACCATTTATACCGTCAAGCCCCTTCTTCCCGTCTGAGACAACAGCAATCGTTTCGCGGTCAATTAATACTACTCCCGATGTTTCATTGTAAAGCCGGAACTGTATCTTATTTGTTATTCCGGAAACGGAGATTTCGCTATCCGGAGTATAACTAGTTGCATTTCCGGAGTCTATGATATAATCCATTGAGTAGCCAACTGGCAGAGAGGATACGACAGTAGAAGCTCCGTCGGTCTTCATCACCCGGCAGGATATATTCGAGACATCACTGTTCCCGTCAGCATCTCTCTTTATGATATTGGTCGATGGCTGAAGCGAGTAAATGACCGCGTTCTGACCATTTGTTCCGTCAGTCCCATCCTCTCCATTCTCCCCAGGCTTCACTTTGTTTATCGATAAATGCAGGGTACGTTCATACTGAGAACCTTTGTATGTTACCCGTCCCGTTATGGGTATACGAATTACATCAGCCACCGCAGCAGTAATAGCTGTTACCTTAACTATCCCCGTGCTACGATCAGCCGTTGCTGTCACGCCTGTAATGCTGCCTACAGAAAGAGAATCAAGAGGAAGCTCGGTTGTTCCGTAGAACATAGAGAATGTTGTTGTGATGGGCAAACCGGATACCACTGTTCCGTCCAGAGAGCAAGCTACAGACTGCATTTCATCGTCAAGATCAGCAGAGATGCTTCCTTCTCCATCAAGACCATTCTTACCATCCTCAGTCATTACATACCATGCGCCATCCTGGTATACGTAGCATTTCTTGTCGGTGGTATTACGGTACCAGTATCCGTTCTGAGGATCTGCCGGAGCAGAAGAGAATTCTCCCATAAAAATGAGGCTTGTACCGTCTTTGCCGTCAGTGCCCGGTTTACCATCCGTACCGTCCTGGCCATCTTTACCCGGTTCTCCCTTTAGATTTTCCTTTGTTTCCTCGTCCAGATTATCCCACGTTAGAACCACTCCTTTCATGGAACACACATATTTGTTCTTCGATGCGTCCCAATGCCACGAAATGGCACCTCCGGCTATGTGACCGGATTTATCTGTAGCAAATCGGGCTGATCCGTCTCCAAACTCAGCAGTACCGTCCGGATAGATACAGTAAACGACATGCCCTTTAGAGTCTGTACCTTTGATCATACCATTTTCGCAATAGAAACCCTTAAGCCCGTCTGTTCCGGGAATACCACCGCCCATACGGATTTTCGTACAACCGGCAAAACTCTTGCTGTTGATACCAAACAGAATATCGATTGCAGGCTGTCCACCTTCATCGGCATGCAGATAGATCGCACTCTGACGATTTACATCCTTCGAGTTACCGAACTGGACAATCTCATCACTGACAGCCGGAGTAGTCATACCCGACAATGCCGGATCAACAGCCTCCATGCCGTCTGTGTAACCTATACCGCCGGTGAACTCACTGACAGGTATGACGATTGTATCAACACCGTCAATCTTGCGTATTTCGGCTATCTCGACCCAATAGCCTTTAAGGGTACCATTCGTCCAATCCTGGCACCGGATGAAATCGTGTGCGACAAAAGACATCTCATCCTCTATGGTGACCAGCCAGTTTTGTCCGGACTCATCCAGCGTGGCAGTCTTTATACGGCCGCATGCCTGAGTGATACCCAGTGCACCCTTCACCGCGCGGATCTTCTGAATAAGAAGCTCAAAAACGACCATTGTCTCGCGAACAACAAGACTGTCTATCTCCAGCTTCCATTTGCCCTTGATATACTCCCACAGCTTCCATCCATGACCGGCAAATCCGGACACGAAGTCTTCGACGTATTCCTTTACGCCGTTCGACAACTTACGTCCTGTCGCTTTCACAGAACAAAGAAATCCGTAGAACTTACCGTTACTTAGTATTGCCATATTATTCTAATTCTTCAATCAATGAATCTTCAACTTCTTCTATCAATTCTCCGCCACGAACTACAAGGCCACCGTTAGCACTCAATAAGAAATCGGTACCATCCGGTTGATCCTTTCGTATATATTTTTTCTCTAGTGCTTCACCATCTCCGCCAATTTCTTTTACGTTTCCTTTATCGGTTACAATAATGATTTTAGGGTCTTCATCTCTGTTATGTATATATACTTCCCCTTGGTTCAATCCTTCTAAATGCCTTTCTTCAGAAGGTGCCAACGGAGGATATACCGGATTGCCATCCTTGTCTATCTCACTTCCATACCATAACTCTTTTGTTACCTTCTTCTTCATTACACTTCAATTTTATCAGTATTTACAAAAGCTAATTGGGAGGAATCATACTGTAACATCTCTCCCTCCTTGGGATTGTTTATATTAAATCCAACGAGATTAATCGCTGACGAACCACCGGGTATACCGCCTAATCCAGAAAGATCATTCTCTCTCTGTTCCAATAAGACTGAAGCCCAAAACATCTGACTATCCTCCGATATCTGAGCTACTTCAGGCACCGAATTTCCAGAACGAACATAAGCCGTGTCATTTATATAAAAATCGGAAAGACATAGGGCTTTATTTATAAATTGGACAAACCAATAAGGAATACCTGAGGAATTACCGCACGACAAAGAAAACGTGTCATATGGAATTGAATATAATTCTATAATTTCCTGTTTTTGATTCCGAAATTGCTCATTTTCAACTTTTGCAGAATAACCGTTCGGTTTGAATCCTCCCTCTATTCTGAATTCAAAAAACAACTGATCTTCACCAGGCCAGAAGATATTGTCAAAAGGAGAATTGTTATCTTTGTGAGAACATCTAATAAGACATGTCTCATCCAAAATGAGGCTATCAGAACAGATTGAGAAGGGCTCGCTAACAGCATAGAAATTGCCAGAAGCATCCGCTACCTCAAGTATATATACAGCATCATGAAGCCCTGTTATTGCGGAATAATACATTTTTATCGTATCATTCACCTGATATTCAGAAAAAGAAACGGGTATTTGATTGCCTGATACTAAATTGCGTAAATAAGCCGTAACAGAATGGCTGGAATCATTCGAAAATACCTGGACTAGAATGTTGTCATTTGTATGAAAGCGCTGGATATAGTCTATATCCTGCTGAAATTTGTTCTTTAATGGAGAAAAGAACAATGGACAGATGTCACCGATTTTAATCATATGGTCTTTTCGTTCTTTTATGGGTTAAGTGCCACTTGACACTGCAATGCAAATATACTAATTATTATAACAATTACAATAACTTATCAGCTTTTTATCTCTTTCACAATTAGAGAATATCTTACCGATTCGGTCTTTCCGACATTAATCTTCATCTCTTTAATATATCCGTGTACGGCCTCTCCATTATAATCAAGAGAGATTAATCCGGATAAATTTGAAGGAATATCCACTTCACTTGTCTCAACGTCTACTTCTCCTACCGTAAACAAGCGATTATCTATAGGGAAATCATCGGTTTCTTTTATTCCCGCAATTGAGACATTACTATTACCATCAGAAGAAGTAAACTTAAGCATATTTGTGCATGCGCCTATATATGCCTTATTTGCTTCCAGCATAAAACGAGGTGAATATTCTATGTTAAACATTGTATCAGGGCTGATTAGACCCAGCAACTGACTAGGGCTGTACGGACGGTCTAATAACAGATTACCATTCTCTGCCGAAGTTGCATATTGACAACCTACGATAAAAACATCATTATCGCTATCATTATCGGTGGTATCTTCCCCTCTCTTCTGAACCAAAAACTCTATTCCATACGCGTCCGCCCGGTAAGGACTGATAAAAGAAAGAGTATTATCCGTCAGTTTTAATCCTGTTGAGAATTCATTTGTAAACCGAAACTCATCACGTCCATTGATACTGTCATAATCCTGCTTATCATATCCAACTTTTACGGAAGTGTTGATAAGAGAGGAATTGACGCTATATTCATAATCGTTTATCTGATCTGAAAGGTCTTTTACGACATAATTGTCAAACAATGCATATCTATGAATAAAAGTAACGTTGTTCCCTTCTACAACCAGAACATAGCCAAACTCAGCCTCCATAAACTCACAAAATTTCTTGAAGGAAGTGTATAGCTTTGCATTAGGAAGATTTCTTGCACTTTCTGCCGGCATTATAAAACACGAAGAGAGTCGACTCCGGGTAATTCCACCAGGTACATAATTGTATATATCTACGCTATAATCACTGCTATCTGTCATGCTTTCAAGGAGCTTTTCTGCAACAGTGGTCAAAAGAAGGACATCTATATTGACAGGATTGATACGGGATTGGAAATTTACAGATAAAGAGAAGCCTCTCAGATAAGTAGTCCATGTCATTGCCACAGGTCTTACTGAATTGTTTAATTCCAGTTCCATCCTGACAGTATCTCCTTTATGAAGAACTGAAGTTATATTTTCATTAACAAAAGTAGGGGAGTTCCCGGCTATATGTTGAGCCCTCATTTTCTGTTCGAGTGTTCCGTCAGCCCTTTGTATATATAATACAATCTGCGAAGATACAGTTCCATTGCTGGTGCTTCCAATCACATAAAACGAAAATGACAGTTTTATTGTGATATTAATATCAGAAAGCGCTTCTGCAAAGGGCTGCACACCCCCATCACTCGAAAACGGCTCATCTGTAAAGACTAATGGAGAATTCAGCTTCGGGAGTTCACTATTATCTAGTATATACAAAGGAAAGCCCAATACAATAGGCTTCCCCTCTCCCCCCGGAAGAAGAGGTCCATAATGTTCGATATACTGAAGGTTAGCATCATCTTCTACAGTTGTTCCTCCTGACACGTATTTAGCTTCATACCGGAATTTCAGACCGTCATAATAAAGAGATTGAGGCTTTAATTCAGACACCAGATACTCATACTGAATATTTCTCTTAGCTTTAATAATAGCGGCCAGCGTATCATCAATTGCGTTAATAGAGATTGTATACCCATCATCCGAATAAGAGGAAAAATCTAAAGCGCACTGAAATACCTTATCCCAGTTCCAGCTATTGTTTCTTTTATAAAAAGCTATACCGGCACTGGAAGAAAGGTAATTCTTTGAATATTCTTCCTTCAACAAATTATAAGACCGGTTTACAAACTCAAATTTAGTGCTAAAAGAACGAAGTACTCCGTCATAATCACTTCTTTTATAAGCAAGTTCAAAATCATCCCAGTTCTTGAGATCATCCGTTGCTTCGTAGGATATTCCATTTATTAAAATCTGACATCTAAAGTACATAGCTACTTGCGTTTTATTGATTTTACATCGTCACACATACGCTTAACCATAAAGGCATATTCTTTTGCAGTAATCTCATTCTTGCGGATCTGCATTCCAAAATGAGCCATGACCATAACTCTTTCCCTGGCAAAGTAATTTTTATCCATTTTGAAAGATTGCTCTTCCGTCTTTTTGCTGTTATAGCTCTCTATCAGATAACGACTCTGCGACATTATAGCCGATATCCGCTTTCTAATTTTTTCATGTTCAGACGGGAATAGCTGATATCCAAAGGATCTTAAGATATTAACCACTTCATCCCATTCTCCCCGATTTGCCATCAGTTCCGCAATCCTCATACATTCAACTTTTATATGAAGATTGATCAGATTACTCTTTTTCAAGATTTCACTAGAAACAGAAGCTCCACCTACAATTTCGATATATTCAGATATGAGCATTGAGGCCTGTGATTCCAGTTCTTCCTCTGAATGATTGCCATCTATTATGAGTTTTCTCTTTTCTCCTAAAAAGACGTCAATAAAGATGTCCAGGGGAATTTTGTCTAAATCATTGTATAGCATTATGGGTATTTTAATGTGAGAGGTATATATTAAAAATATCGATATGATAGATATTGACTTGACCATAGTTGGCATCAAATATCTTTTTCACATCATATCCATGTTCGAAAGACAAAGCTTTCAATGCCCGCCAATTTATTTTTCTCCAGTTTAAACCATTCTCTTTTGCGTATCGTTTAATAGAGAACCACTCTTTAGATTCATCCAGTTGTTCTTGTTTCTGTTCCAGCAAGGCTTTTTGTATGCTTATTTTCCATTTGAAGCCTCTCTTTCTCTTCTTCCGCCTGAATGACCATAAGCGCAAGCTCTTTACGAGAAAGCTCATGTTTATGCTCTTCACAGGCTATGAAGTACTTTCGAGCTTGTTTGCCGCGTTCGTTATTCTCAATCATAGACAATTCCTTTGCCATGCTGATTGAAATAGCATAATCAATTGACGGGCGCCCACCTTTTGGGTTTTCGCCAAAATTGTTGAAAACCTGATAGTCCTGATTTTCAATAAAATCATAGGCTTTAATCCTATCTTTAATCCAATTGGAAAAATCTCTTTTGCTTTCAAGAAAAGCATGTAGGTCACGTGCGTTAACGGCTCTTTTGCCATTGTTTTCTCTGATAGGAATTAATTCTTTAAAGTTTTCCATAATTCTGTAACGTGCTCCTTCACACGATGATTTATTTATAATGATAAGTTATAATCTACTGTCCAGATAGCGATACTCTGCGGAACGGGCCATCTTTTTCATATATCGAACCATTTTCCGATTTTCTCCATACACGTCCTCAAACCGTCTCTCCAGTCTGCTGTAGTCATTATTTACATTAACTATGACGGGATCTCCTTTGTCACGCCTCATCTTATCAAGCATCATTGCGTCAGAGCGAAGAGCCATTTTTTTGTAATCAACTATATCTGGGATGACCTCAGCATGCTTAGGCATATCAACCAAAGTAGGAACAGATGGGGTGATATAAGCTCCGCTATCCGTAAGAATAACCTCTCGCTTGCCGCCATCACCGACAATAGCCAAACCTCCTGGGTGAGATTTGTCCTTTGTCCCCTTTGCGTATTTCGGGATGGGCTGGGCTGCGATCATGGCTATTTGAGCAGCTCCCATTGCGGAAACTATAGCAGCAATAACAAAATTCGGCAACGCTTTAGTTACCGCCAAGGATGTTGCAATTGTTGCCTGTATGATAGAATTAGCTTTATCCCATTTGGCCTGCTTTTGCTGGATTTCAGCTTTTTGCTTTTCAAGTTCTTTATTTTTATCGGCTGTCGTTTGTTCAGCGGCCCGTTTCCGAGCCTCACCTACTTCCGTAGAAATAACTCCACTATTCACTAAGTCCTCGATGCGCTCTTTTTCTTCCTCTGCGGCCTCTTCATTCTTTTTCTGTCGTTCCTCGATTTTTTCTATTTGCCGATCGTACATGCCTATAACCATAGTTGATAATCCTTCAGATATAGCAGCTGCACTAGCCAAAAGATCTTCTAATCCCAATTTACCATCTTTTACCATCTTCAGGATTAGCTCTGTTATTCCTCCAAACAGCGTGCCTAGCCCATCAACTGCGTCATCACTAACATTCTTCAGTTTATCTATTGATGACTGAATATCTTCCCAATATTTTTTATCACTTTCATTTTCTTCATCCCTCGCTTTAGTGTGAGCATCTCTAACCTTTTCTATAAGCTTTATTTCCTCTTCGGCAAGGGCTTCTTTCAATCTTAATCTTTCTTCATCTGATATGCCTTGTACATTAATCAATTCTTGCAGAAGTGCCATAGTACGCTCAGTCTCTATTATCGCATAATCTTGCGTTATTTGGGCCTTTCTCTTTTCGTATTCCTTTTTAGTGATTATGCCTTGTTCATATAATGTAGCCTGTTCGCGGATATCTCTTTGCATATCTCTTGAATTATCAATGGATTTAGCGGCATAGTCATTCTTTTTACGATCCATCTCATATTTCATAATGCTTTCAATCCTTTTTCTTTCTTCTTCATCTTTTTTATCTAAGTAATTCTTATCTATCGCCAGCAATTCATCCTGAAGTATCTGTTCGTAATTCTTTCTCAATTCATTTTCTTCTTCCGAATTACCTTTGATGGATGCTATATTTTCTTCATACTTCTTTTGAGCTGTCTGCCTTTCTTTTTCATACTCATCATCTATAAGAGAAATACGGGTTTCGGAAAGACGTTTAGCGATGTCTTCTTGATATTTAGCTTGTTCTTTTGCTAATCTTTCAAGCTCTCTCTGTTTTTCTAAATCACCTTCTGAAGTTGCAATATCTGAAACTTTTATAGTTGATACAATAGCCTGTTGGGCTTTATAAATATTTCTCAATTCTTCTGTAATACCATTATATTCTTCTCTCAATTTGCCGACACGATCCGCAGCTTTAATTATCTCTCCAGAATAAGGGTCAACATAATCAGGTTCTTTTTCTGCTTTTCTCAATTCTAATAATTTGCCAGCTGCTTGCATTGATAACTCCTGTGCCCTTACTGACAATTTATCTATTTCTGATAATTTTACTTTTGCTTTAGACAACTCTATAATATTGTTTTTAGCCATATTATATGCATCAGAAGCTCTCCCAGTCATAATAGCCTCATCAGACAAATTTTTAAAATATTCCGGATAAATAGCTTGTAATTCATCTACTGCTTGTTTGCGTTCTATTATTGATCTAGATGTATCATTAGCCATTTTATACAGTATATTTAGCTTATTAGTTTCACTAATAGAGTTTTTAATCCCTTCTTTAGTAGCATTATTTAGAGCCAATTGTGCTATCGTCGCACTATCAAGAGCTTTTTTAGCTCTACCTAATCCACTAATCCAATTTACCAAATCTTTTCCATATACAGAAAGCAAAGTTATCCCTATCACTAATGCTGTCTGCCAATTAAAGATAGCCCCAGTCAATTGTTTCCAAACAGGTATTCCCTTCATTCCAGATTCCCGCATTGCTTTAAATTCAGCATTTGCCTTTTTAATCTCATCTGCTAAAATCGGAAGATTATTAGATATTGCAAGGAAAAACGTATTCCAACCAACTGCAAGAGATGGAAGTTCTCTTGCGACTTGTTGAACAGACATACCTAAACCATTCCAATGCGAAGCATAATTACCAACATTGCGTTGATAATTTCCCATTTGAGCATCCATGCTTTTTAATTCATTCTTCAGCGTCTGTATCTGCTGTAATGTCTTTTGTCCTTCAGAACCTAAAAATGAATCTTTAGACATAGATTTCAGCCGTTTTTCAAGAGCCAATACCGCAGCATTCATTTCGTTGTAGCTGCTAGATGCGGAAATAATAACAGCAGCATGATTTCTCATTAAGCTTGAGTACTGCTTGTTTTGTTCCGAAAGCTCCGTTTGACGCTGCTTTAGTAATGCAGATTTATTCAGATAATCAGTTAAGCCGATATTCCCATTCTTATATTCCTTATCCAATCGTTTGAGTTCATCTCCTAATTCCTTTATTCTAATCTTGTTCTGAATGGTATCTGCCGTCAATTTAGTAACATTATTATCATAAGCTAATATATTATCTACAATTTCAGCATACCTAATCTCAGTAGTCGCTATCGCCTGATTTAATTGATTAGTAGATTGGGTATACGATTGATTTGCCTGAGATGCCGAACTTTGGGCAGAAGAAGTGTTCTGAAATTTAGAAGAAAGCGTATCTAGAGAGCTAGATATCTTATTTATCCCTTTAACTAAATCGTCAAATTGCTTAGGAAGGGTATTAAGAGTCAGTAATTTATTTATCTTATTCCCATAATCCTCCAAAGTCTTATTATATTTTTCCTGAATAGCAGCCATTCTATTCTGAGTAACAATAAGATCATTTAGTGTTTTATTATAAAGAATCGATTTGTCAGATAATTCTTGGAATGTTTTAGGATTGATTTTAACTCCACCGGCTAATTCTAAAGCAAGCTTCTTATAAATTGAATAATTCTCGTTTAATTCCGCCTTAAAGTTTCGCAACTGATCAAAAGCTTTTTGATCGACTACATCCGTGATTTTTAATTCATTTGCCATAACGTTCGAATTAAGTACCGGGCCACTTGACACGGTTTCCGCACAAATATAGGAAGATTTGAGGAAATTTACAAGCTATTTAGAATGAATAAGAATAAGAGAGAGATGTTGGTAAAAATAAAGGTGAAGTAATGCGAGAAAGCCGCGTCCCTTTATTGGTTCACGGCTCCTCTTTTGAATTTAAAAGCTTTGAATTTATAAAGTAGCAGATTGTAACTCCGCTCCGATATTCTTTATAGTGTCGAGAATCTTCTTTGTTGTTGACTCCCCGGCAGATGATAAAGAGTTCACATACGTATTAAAGCGCTTCTTGTGCTCTAATTTTGCTTGTTCGGTCTTTGCCTTAGCAAAATCATCTTTCCACTTTTTAAGTTCTTCCTTTGCATTCATAGCGATTCGCCTATTTCCTTCACTCGTCATAGTATAGGTTTAACTACTTCAACCCTCATGCCAAGTGCGTTCATTATTCTATAAAAGGTAGCTACGCTTGGTGTCATTACACCTTTTTCAATGCGTGATATATAGGATTTGGTCACATTGATACGTTCCGCAAGCTCGGATTGTGTAACCTTAGCTTCTTTTCTTGCATCAAGCAATATCTGACTAGTATAGAAAGAATATGCTTCTTCGTCAAATTTTGCACGCTCTGCGGTTCCTTCTTTCCCATATTTGCGCTCAAGAACAGCACTATAATCATTTATTTGATGATTGTTTGTCTCCATAATATTCCTCCTTTATTTTTAATGCCTTTTCAATTTCATTATTGGGCGTTTTTTGCGTCTTTTTCTGAAAGCCATTAAAAAGAACAACTATTTTACCTTCGTCAAAGATAAAAAACACCCTGTAAATATTACTATTATATTCCATACGCAATTCATACAATTCATCACGCAGAAATTTTATGAACTTAACCGGTAGTCGATCCTCCGACTCCAATAAAGAGATTATATAATCCAGCTTCTTTATTTCTTTATCCGAAAGCGTGGAAATAAATCTCTCAAAATATCCTCCGTATGTTATTATCTTACGTTTCATGGTACAAAAATAACAAAAGTTTCATTATAGTGTAACTTTTGGGAAATATATTTCAATGCAATATGAAAATTTAACTTTTGGAAAATAAAAAGCCCCGAACCTTAATTGGAACGGGGCGAATCATTAAATATTTCCTTTTAATGCTGAAACTAAACTATCTGCAGTAGAATTTTGATTTTCTTCTATATTAGCATTCGCTGATCCTTCATCTTTTGAATTTATAGCTTCGTCTATTATATTTCTTATTTTGTTATTACTATCATCATCAATATCCTCTTTGTATATGATTGAATTCATTTTTTTATCAAACACATAAATATAATTCCCTAAGTCAAAATTACCGCCTTTATTTTTGCATCTGAATTTATGAGATGCCTTCCATCCATAAAATTCTGGTTTAAAATTTGAAGATATAATTTTTATAGAGTCCATATAATTATTCACAACCTCCATATATCGTTTTGTCTTATCAAGGCGCTCGCCATAATTTTTAAGCGCTTCATTATACTTACTCCTACCTAAGGACGAATAACTATCACTCCATATTTCCATAGTATTTCGATCGTCTTTGATTTTATCAAGATTCTCCTCTACATCATCAAGAAAAGCTCTTGCAATATAAGCATATGATTTTATAATAGAATCTGTGTAAATAGATGTAAATGCACTATCTATTTTCGTTTCGATCGGCTCATAACTCTCAAAGTCATAAAGAGTCTTAAACATTTCCTGCTTGATAAGTTCTGCGACTTTTTCTTCACGGGACTGACAGCTACACAGTAGTAAGAATACAAAAAGGAATGATAAAATCTTTCTCATAATTATGCATTTTTTAAAATTAATAGTTTTTCATTTCACCAAGGTTTATACCAAATACAACTCCCAATCCTACTCCCATATATTTATTATAATAGGATTCTACTCCTATCATCCAGCTTTTCATGATAAAATCATATTCCAGTCCTATTTGGTAATTTATCCCTGTTTTTTTTGATTTCTCATAACTTACAAGGTTATACTCATCTGATACATATTCAAAATTATATTTTTCATATCTTTGCCATATTTCTTGATCAGCTCCATATCCAACTCCCGCCGATATATACAGGGGTATTTTTTTCAAAACTCTAAATGTGGGACCGACTACAATACTCCATTTATTGTTTTTGTCTTTTTCGTTAGATATAACTTCTGTATTGTAATTATAATCAATACCGGTTTCAAAACTACGTTCAGGGCCAAATCCTCCATAGTTGACAAATATTCCCCATGTTTTCTTCATAGCCATAGACATATTGAATGCCGAGCCTTGCGAACAAGAATATCCAATTTGATATATAAAAGAGAAATCTCCGTTTTTCTCAGTTTGAGAAAATGACAATATAGGAAATAAAAATAATATAAAACTAAATAGTATTTTTTTCATATCCGTGTGTTTGTTATATATTATCCGATTTCCTTATGTTACAATTTTTACATAATATCTGAAGATTCCTAAATGTTGTAGCGCCACCTTTTGATATTGGAATAATATGATCGAACTCCAAATTATCACGACTTCCGCAAATACAACACTTTCCACCATCTCTATTCCAAACGGCATTAGCTATATCCATAGGAATTGTAGTTCTATTCCCATCCTTTTTTGTATAAGCATTAAAAACCTTTCCTTCCTCTATTAGTTCATCCAAAACCTGTCGTTCAAGAATTTTTTTTCTCTCTTTTTTATAAACATTTTCTTTTATCTCTTTCTTCTCTAAATCTTCTATTATTCGGTCTTTCATTTCCATTGAATACTTCTTTATCCGGCATATTTCCTCTTTATATCCAATCATCTTATTATTGTTAAACTCAAATATGCCAGATACTGGGCTTTTAATAATAGTGCGCCCATCCATATTGTACCCAAAAGCGTTATCGGCCTTTAAGCTAATCAAAGCATCTCCTTCGTTTATCCAATTATAGTTTCCTTTAGTCTTGTCGAATTCCCTATGAAATGATACCGTATCTTCTTTTTCTAGAGAAATCATCCTATAATAATCATCATCTTCTACTATTTCATATTTTATAAGCAAATCCTCTCTACGACGCTTTATTGTTTCACTCCATCCCCCTCTCTCCTTCAACACCCGTTGGAAGGTGTTTAGCTCTTCGGAAACTTCCTTGAGTTCTTCTTGCGAGTTCTTTAATTCTTCCCTATTCCGTTCCAATTCACTTTTCAATCTTTTTATTAAATCATTCTTATTGTAAATTTCTTGTTTTAAGCTTTCAATACTGACCTTCTTCGAATTAGATATATTATCTACGTCAATAGAGAAATAAAAATCGGGATAAGAATCTTCATATATTATTCTACTAATTCTTTTAGACTGAAACATCACCAAAAAACGTACCTTAACTTTAGGAGGCAACGAATAATGCCCAACGTTATAAAATTTACTTTTTGCATAATACTCACAACCAAAATCGCAACCCTTATAAGAGAAGCCATCGTTATCTATAGCAGTAAATTTATTGTATTCTATATCAAGATTCTCATCAGATGTATTTTGAACAATAAGATATACATGAGATAAACTTACTCCCGCAGCGTTTCTTGTACCCAAATTAAGGTATCCTATTTTACCACAGTCATTACTATTCTCGCATTTTTCAACGCATTCGAGCTGCTTATTTTCTTCTATAGACACAATCTCAATATGCATATTCTTATTCTCGATGCCCATGTCAGTGTTTAAATTAAATTTCTTTTTTGCAAAAGAATATATAAACATAGAAAAATGCAAATCTTACTCTAATAATTTGAATCTAGAGCCACATTTTGGACAGATTATAGTGTTTTCTTCTTCTTTTTTACACTCAAATAAATCCACTATATCAACCTCAAGTGCTTCGGCTATTTTAGATAACGTTTCCAATGTTGGATTTCCTCTAAGGGAGCGTGAAAGACTAATTTCTGCAACTCCCATTTGCTCCGCTAATCTCTTTTGCGTTATACCTTTCTCTTGCATAACTTCTTTAATTCGTAATTCTTGCATATACATATATATGATATAGAGGTAGCTCTAAATAAAAGAATGGATTATTCTACTTTTATATGGATTTCTTCACCGCAATGAGGACAGATAATAGTATTATTTTCTTTTTTCTCTTCCCCTATTAGGTCAGTTATAGATACATTAAGAGCACCGGCTATTTTTATAAGGTTATCCAGAGATGGTGACGATTTACCGGTTACGATATTACTCACTGCAACCTTTGAGATGCCTACTTTGTCAGCGAGACACGCAGATGTGATGCTCCGCTCGCTCATTATTTCTTTTATTTTTAATGCCATAAACTAAACTTTATTTTGATTACTCTGCAAAGTAATGCAAACTTTATCATAAAACCTAATGTTGATAAAGTCTGCTTTGTTAAATAATACTAACTAATAAACTAAACTTTATCAAAACTATTGTTTTTAATAAAGTTCTCTTTATCTTTGTGACATCAAAAAAGGGAATAAAGTAAATAACAACTAAGAATACATATATTAATTATTAACTATAAAAACTATCAAAATGAAGAAAGAACAAGTAACACCGAGAATGCCGGTATCCGCTCCTAGAGAAGCATCATCAATGATTGTTGATACAAGAATGCAGACTATTTTAGAGAGTCTATATGATGCTAAAAACCTGTTCAATGAAGTTTATACGCAGATAAAGTTTGAAGGAGACATTGCCTCTAAAAATGTTACGGAAGACTTTATGACCAACATAGATAATGCAATCTCAAACGCATCATATATGGCTGCTCAAAAGATTGAATTTGATCTGAAGGTATTATATGAGAACAAGAAGAAAACAGGAGAGTATCATAAAAACTAAGTATGCAATTATGAAACCATTAACAAAGTCCAGTTCAAACGAAGAGATTAAAGCGTATTTTAAGGCTATCTTAGGTTTAGCGAAAGCAAGCGAGAAATATCCGGTTAATTTGGATGAAGTGTGGATGTTGGTATATGGAAGAAAATCAGATGCATCGGAAGCTTTGAGACGCGATTTTATCGAAAATGAAGATTTTGTTACCGTGCGGCAAAATCCGCAAGGCGGTAAATTTACGTCAATTGATTACCTTTTAACAGTCCCATGCCTCGAATACTTCATCGCACGCAAAATCCGACCCGTATTCGAAGTATACCGACAGGTATTTCACAAAGTAGCAGATACACCGATATATCTCATTCCACAGACGTACTCTGAAGCTCTTCTTTTGGCTGCCAATCAAGCAAGAGAGATTGAACAGTTGAATTTAGAGAAAAAGAAACTTGTCTCCGAGAACGAACGGAACCGGCCAAAAGTACAATTCGCAGACTGTATCATGCAAGCCTCAACTTGCATATCCGTTGCAGAGATGGCGAATATACTGAAGCAGAACGGGCTGTTCCATAAAGGGCAGAACGCACTATATGGGTACTTAAGATATAACGGATATCTGTTGCAAAGGGGAATACGACAGAATCTTCCTTCACAGAAGGCTATAGACAAAGGAGTAATGAGAATCGCGGAGAGGCCTTATATCACCGATGGACAGGTGGGGTTCAATCGAATAACCGTGATTACCCCTTATGGGCAGAAATTCTTTCTACAGCTATTCAGAAGCAGGAAGGAGAATAATGGGAATATAATAAAACTGTTTCAATAACGATGTACAAATAATGAAAACGAAAAGAAAGATTCAGATAAAGGTCGTAGGAAAGGAATCGACAGAGTGCATAAGGATCTATGATAACCTGGTAAGGTGCAATATATGCATAAATGGAAGAACATGCGTATTCTGGACCACGGAAGCTAACTATAAAGCGCTGACTTTTGATGGAGTCTTTACGAAAAGAGACTCTACAGGAGCAGTCAATACAACTAATGTATTCACCGAGGAGGAATCCTCCTAAATATAAAAAATATGGATATACCCGCTAAATATATCATCAAGATAGACAATATGTACCTATCAGAGCTTACATTTCTGTGGGTATATTATGGACAGCCTTGCGACCTGCTATTCCAGAGGCCCAAGACAACAGGATGTACAGGGATATGGGTAGTAGTCGAGAATGAGAATACAAGAATATTCTTAGAACGCGCAAAGGAGAAAACCGGATGCGAGTTAATTAAAGCAAATTAAATACGATTATGAATATACATCAAACATCACCCCGACCAGATTGCACTCATTTTGCCAAATGTGGCGAACGGTCTATAGCCTATTGCCGAAGATACGGCGAAAAGGAATGTGCATCCTGTAATTTAGTGAAGCGAAAGCCCAGGAACCGAGTTATAACAGACGGAGTAGAACTAAAACTATGTACTCATTGCGGGAAAACTCTTCCGTTACACCGGTTCTATAACCGGACGGTATATCGGAACGGTAAGAGCTATCATTTGAAAACTTCGTGGTGCCGGATATGTATGTCCGACAGCCAGCGAATGAGAAATGAGAGGAAGGTCGGGATTAATCATACATAATAGGTCGGGGATTTCGGTCCGGCACTGAAGTTGACGCCAATCAGCGGGAAAGGGTAGCTTTAGGGCTGCCCTTTTTTATGCCCTAATGTTAAATAATGTAGTGAATCACAATATTTCTTTCGTTTTATTTGGAGCATATCACATTAATTACTATCTTTGTAACATCAATAAGAGATAAAGTAATAACAATATAAAAACAAAGATTATGAAGACGTTTGAATTTAACAACGAGGCAATTACTATCGAGAAAACAGGTTACGGACAGTATGTATTAAGCGGTTTGGGTATCTCAGTGCATTGTACGGACTCTGAGATCTGGGATTGGTGTGATGACGATGAAAACGAAGATAAGCATTTGGCGGCCAAAGAGTCTGCGTACAGACTGCTTGTAAATTCTTTGTAAAACAAAAAAATAAACAACATGGAAAAAGTGAGTAAAAAAAGAGGAAAGATTATCACAGACCGAGAAGAACTGCTTGTTTGTCAGCAATATAAGGATGGATGGACACTTAGAAAGATAGCGACGTATGCTAACATCTCCCAGACAACCGTGATGGCGATCTTAAGGAGAAGGGAGATCTCTCTCCGGAACGGAAAACAGATCACTGAAGAGCAGGAAAAACAGGTGATAGATCTGTATCTGTCAGGAGGAAAGATTAAAGAGATAATGTCAAAAACCGGCGTAAAGTCTGAACAGACGATTTACCGGATCATCAACAATTCTGGAGTAGATAAGAGGAGGTAACAATTACTCCTTTAATCGTTAAAAGATGTAGTAAATCACAATATTTCTTCTGTTTTGTTTGGAGCATATCACAATAATACTTATCTTTGTAACATCAAAATAAGAGATAAAGTAATAAAAAATAAAAAAAATATGAAGACTTTAAACATCAACGAAATCGTAGAAGCAGCAAAAACAATCGCTAAAGAAAGAGGTGAAAACATCTTCTTCGGAGTAAGAGGGAATATCATCGAAGGCTGTCGCAATCGTAAGACTTCTGAAGAATACGAGTTTGATGTTGAGAATGAAGAGTCTATCTATGACAATACAAGAGATGAGGTTGCTACTTCTATTATCCTTGAAGCAATTGATTCATTAAAAGGTGATGATGAAGTTGTTGTTGAGTTTGAAGAGGCAGAAGAATCTGAATCAGTTGAAACATCAAATATTAATATTAATCCTTGCAATGAGTACTTCCTTCGTTTTACAGAAGACGCTGAAGGTGATCTGAGAAGAGGAACCTCTTTGTTTAAAACAGGCAGCATGGATAAAGCTGTAGAGCTTGCGGGTCTGTGTGGATTCTCAATCGACTTAGTAGGACTTTCTAAGTCAGAGATTGAGAGAAAGGTTGCCAGATATGCAAACATGTTTGCTTATTACTCTAAAGGATGTAAGGCTGTTATTTTTGAAGGTGAAACAATTGAGAATAACAAGAATGGAGAAGGTGTTGTATTCAAACCTTACAGAATAGAAGGATTTGTAAAATTCTAAGATATATCAAAAGGCCTTGCCGTAATCTTGCCGTTATTGCTTAATTACCCTTACCAGAACCTTACCACTTTCAAGTGGGCTGTTTGGTAAAATATCAATACACAAATTCCTACCATGCCTCGCTCTGTAAAATATTGTTACCCCACCCTTGCTTCGAGGCAGGACAACCCCACCCTTGCTTCGAGGCAGGTTTGTTCTATTTTTCCTCTTATTTTTGTATAACACCCGTGATTTTTCTGACTAAGTAGTCTCATTTTTGGTCTGTTTGTCGTATTACGGATATATGTACTCAATAAATGTGCCGGTATAATTCTCTCCATCTTTGACAAAATAATATGTACCATCCGGCTTTTCTATTAGGACAAACACAGATTGTTCCATTTTAGCAGCTTTTCTTGCGATTTCCCGCATTTTCTCTATAGAAGCAAGCCGTTTATTGCCTTGACACCAACAACTCATAATACACCAAATCTTGAGAAGTATTCTTTTAACGCAGGACTTAGGACGTACTCAACAAAATAACTTCTGGATCTTTGACCGAGACCGAAGATAATACTTCCATATTTTCTCTCTATATCTTTACCCATTGTAGTATCACTCCCGATCTTCAACCCCTCAGATGAAACATTCACGCGAATCGAACTATAGAATTCACCGGTAATAATCAAGTTAGGTGTATAAATATCCCTGGGAGGATAACCTTGGAAAGAAGGCGTAGGAGGATGCTCCTCTTTTTTCCACATCGCATAGCCCCTGCCGTTGTTTTTCCATCCACCAGCCTCATCACCCTTGAACCACGGATCATACAAATAGGTAGGACGAAGCGGCTTATCTCTTCCGTTTACACCGGAATACAACTGATCAATGACGAGGTCATACACATCACCGCGGCTCTCCTCCATCGTTTTACGGAGCATTCCGTCGAAGCCATCCACGAGGATCGCAAAACCATCAACTAAATCCTTTATTGTACCCATAGAATAAAAAGGGAGGCATTTCACCTCCCCGAATTATGAACAAAAAATTTAAATATCCCCTAAAGGAGATCTGACACCAACAATCCTGTCATATATATCAGAGAGGATATTTTCTCTTTCAGTTTCTGTTCTATCAAGAAAGAAAGAAGTCTTATGTTTATTGATGAATTCTTTTTTCTTCATTTTCTTAACTTCTTCATCGACAAAGTTAACTCCTTCTACTTTCATTCTACCCACTGTTCAATGCCGACAACACCATTTTCCTGAAGAATCTTCGGAGATTTCAGGGAAACCGCACCCGAAGCAGTTATCGTAAGAACACCATTTGCATAAGTAACGGCAGTTGCACCATTAAAGCAAGTAGAAGCACCTTCGCTTAATGCCGACCCAAAGAAAGATGTGACATCAAGATTACCGAAATGTTCTTTCAGCTTATAATTGTTTTCTCCGGAATCTATTTTTACCAATTCGACATAAACAAGCCCTGTCAAAGCTTCTACTACGTCAAACTTATACACCCGGTAATCGGCGTTCTTCACGTACTTTTCATAGTCCTTGAACATTGTACCGATAGTCAGGTTTGCCTCCGTTCCGGAAGAATCCCAGTCCTGACCGCCCGGATAAACTCCGGACAAGGGAATTCCCGCCAGCTCCTCGGTGCCATCATTCATTCCGTACACAACGTTATTCTCGTCCACGAAATAGGCATCAAAAGCAACTCCTTTTGCGGCCATGATATTAGCCTTCAGACTTGAATCGAAATCCTCCAGCGTCCATACGTCATCTTTCGCTGAGTAGGATGTAACCTTGTTAGGCCCATATCCTGTAGCACCTTTGTTGGCCTCTCCACCAGACGGAGCATATTCAACAATCGTCTTGATCGGAAAAATACGAGCCGGTCTGTCATCGTGACACGCAGCCTGCAACGCCTCAGCGGTTACATTCTTAGGAAGTTTATATCCGTGCATTGCCAAGATGATAGCTTTTACCTTTCCCGGATCAAGTATACATTTTGAAGTACCGGTATTAAACTGAGCAACACCGGCGCATTCTCTAAATTCTGTCGCCATAACATTTAATATTTTTGATTGTTATTCTTAAATCTTTTATTTCTATTACATCAATAAAATCTCTGAATGGTTTACCATTAGCCTCTACCCCTTTCCTTCCGTAGCGATAATTCTCTTCGTAGTAATGAGGAATGCTATTATTATACTTATGCACCAGGTCAGGAGACTTATCGATACTTTTAATAAACGCATCATAAATAGGGCGAAGCGCCCCTTCGAAGGAGACCTTTTCCCGTTCTTCATTCGTATAATCCTTTAAGGTGTCTACCATGATAGCCAGTTCAAGAGTCGTTGTACGATCCTTTCCTGTACGATCCTCGGTATATGGAGAATAAAGACAGATAATAGGAAATCTTAATTTACTCATTTTAGGCGATTCAGCCCATTCGGTAAGTATACCGGCAATATAATCCCAATCACCAAACATATAGGAAATATTCTTGCCATAAATCCCGGATGTGGAAGAGACTATATCTCTGAATATATTATTGATTGACTTCATATACCCATTGTGTTTATTTCTTCCAACATACTCTTATCAAACTCAAAACCATCATAACCTTTATTACCACACAGATAACGGAATAAAGACTCATTCATCTCTACCATGTCATTCCATGCTGACACAAGGAGATTATTCGGATTAGCGCGATCCTCCGTTGAACCATATACAGTCCCTGTCGGAGTCTGCTTTACTCCACATCTTCTAACATAATGAAAATATACATAGTTAGCAAGCGGACTATACCCCTTTTCAGAAAGCTTCTCTTTAAGGGTATCCCATTTTTCGATTTTATCTTCGGCGGAATGAGAAGAAAGGTAATCCCAGAATTGACGGCTCATATCCTCACCCAGAACAAGCTGAAGATATTGTCTTTCATATCGGTCTATATATGATTGTAAGTTATCCCTCTCCGCAATACGAGTCGGAGAATCTGAATCTATATCCCAAATGATGCCAAGACTCAACATTCCAGTGAAATATGAACCGTCAATAATCATGAGTTAGTCTTTTTACGTTTTGTGAAAAGTTCTTCGCACCCTAATGCCTTAGCATCGTTTAGCAATTCGCTAGTCGCTTCAATTTTCCCTTCTGCATAAAACTTGCTGGCAAGAGGCATACCTACCATAACTTCCTCTCCAGTTTTATACATTGTACCATCCTTGATAAACGTTACCTTGTAACGCTTTGTCAAATTCATGTTATATTCTTTTCCCATATGTTAACCAACTGATTTTGTAATACCTTCAATTACAGTATTAAACTCATCTTTTACAAAAGCTGTTTTATACTGAGACTTGATATAGCACATCAATCTCTTTTCAGCAAGCACCGTTACGATATTCTTTCTGAAATCGTCATTTTCCCAGCCTAGTGAGATTGACAGATTCCATAAGTCACGGATGTTCAAATAAGAGAAATCTCCCATGATGAAATCGCCTTGGTTCACCGCGGTAGTAGTCTCAACTCTTAATCCCTGAATCAACTCATCGTTGTATCGGAATGGTCTCAAATACTGCCCATTAGCATCTTTCGTCAACTGCATTGAAGCGTAATCCAAAGGATTCATCAATACCAGGTTAGGGCGATAAGCCATTTCGCTAGTAGAAACGATTTGAGAATAAGCCGCTACAAGGGCATCAAACATATTTGCCTTGTCAATATAGAAGTTTGTCAAAGAGAAAGCTGGCATGTCTGCGGCTACCCCTTTAATTTCTCCAGAAGATCCAGATCCTGTCAAGATCCCCTGTTCTTCTTTTATGCCAAGTTTATTCACCATTTCTGTTTGCACCTCATTCACAAAGCTTGGGAAGTCAGAAAGAGTTTCTTCTGTAAATTTAGCAGCAATAGCAACTTTGGCAGCTGTAACGGTTTTTTCCGCAAGAGTTGCATCCATCAACGGCTTTAGCCCACCTTCAGGAACCCATGCGGCATCACCATCCTTGCTAACGTATTCCGCATAAATAAGCGACCTACTATTAGTCCCGGAAACACTTGCGTAATTACGAATTACAGTCTGAGATCTTGGATTTACAGATAAATTCGGATCAACCTCAACACCGTAATGAGGAGCCAGAGAACCAGAAGATATAACTGCGGCATCTTTTGTATTTACTACCAGATTCAACTCTAGCTTATTGCCAGGAGATGCTTTACATGCAGATTTCAAATCAACTGTAGAACAACCGGTTTGATTTTCGGTGATATAAGCTTTTAATTGTTCCCGAAGTTGATCTTCAATGGATTTTAACTTATATGTTCCTCCTTTTGTTTTTTCAGTAGCCGCCTTAATGCGTACAATAGTTTCCTCAAAGGATTTCAAACGCTCGTTGATAGATTCACTGTCTGCAAATCCCTTGACCTCTTTTTTCAACTCTTCAATAGACTGAGTTGCATTTTCAATTGACTCTTTCATAGCCTTAGAATCAATTTCGTCTTTCATAAACTGCTCAAAAAGGGCTTCCATATAACCATCAAGTCCTTTAGAGAACACATCGAAAACTTTAGATTCGTCTTCCGACAATCCTTTAGTATCAAGGTAGTCTTTAAACTCAATCTTTTTCGCTTCTTTTCCCATACTTACTTTAATTTTAAATTTTTGAACATTGATTTTACCTTATTGCCGTGCATATCGGCTTTCTGTCCTTCAAGTGATGATTCTTTTCGATTCTCCGGCTTGAAAGATGAAAGTGATATTACCTTTGATATAATTCTCTGTATCTTCTGCTGCTTGGGTGCGGACAGTCCTGAGCACACTTCAGATATTTCGGCATTTAATTTCTCATAAGCTTTTTCAGCATCTTCTATAGATTTTAGTCCTAAATATTCTGTTTCTCCATTGCACCCAATAGAGACAACAGATATCTCATAAAGATAGACCTCTTTGACAATATACGCATCTTTCTCAGCGTCATACATGCATTTCTCATGCACATATTGATACCCAATGGAAAATTGATTTAATGTACCCGACTCAAGTTGCTTTATAGCCTGGTTGCCGCGCGGGACATCATCAATTACCGATTCAAAATAGAGACCCTTGCCATCCTCATTCAAGACAGTAAATCTCCCAATCGGTTCTTCCATGTCATGCATCCACAACATGATTATCTTGTCATTCGCCGCACTTTCCGGTCCCCGGTCCTGAATACTTTTTGAGAAGCACCCTTTTATCAGGATATCACCTGCTTTATCTTTATTGCCAAATACAGATGCGTACCCGCTGATCGTCCGACTTTCACCGTCATAGTTGACATCTTTTGAATTAATTGAGAATGTCTTATACTGCATCCCCAGCCTACCCTTATATTTATTAGCTTTATCCATTTTCAATAGAGTTATTTATTTTTAATTCACCTTTGGGGTTATCAGGATCAATATCAATGAACTTAGCCAGTTCATATCGAGCCTCATCGTGAGTTATATGCCCCTCCTTAACCAATTGAATCAAAGCGGAAGACATCTTCTGAAAAGCTGAAGAGGATGCACTCTTGTCTTTCTGAAGGCAATCGATATGAGTATAGTCCAACTTTATATAAACCCCGATATCACACAAGGCCTTTGTTAGCGCCTCAGAAACCTTCTCAGAGTCAGGGATAATAAGACCTTGATAGGCTGATTTCTCCGCAATGTTTTTATTGTCATATTTTGACTCATCAAAAAGACTATAATCAACACCTATAGCATTGCATATTTTCCTACTACAGCGTGCATCCTCCTCGTGAAGTTTCAATTGAGCCGCGTCATAATTGAGAGGAATCCAGCCTAATTTAATCCTCGAGGTAAGGATTGGGAATTTATTAAGAATACCGTATTTCTCCTTTAATCTGGTTTCCAAGGATTCTTTTTCCGTAGAAGACATTACAATATTCCCCATATCGTCTGTATAATCCGAGTATATAATACCTTTTGGACCACCATTGACTATCAGCTGATGGCTTGCAGACATGGCTGCAAGCCAGTTATTTATCGGAATAGACAAAGAATCTGTTACTGAATCAAATTCTATATCCGTACCATTCCCAGATACGCGAACAGAACTGTCGTATATAACGAAATAATCCTCTTCAGAAAGACTATTCCTCATCCCATTCCACTCCAGATAAACCGCGGATACAATCTCTTCTATTTTATACTGACGGAATAATTTACCCGAAGAAACCATGTGGAAAATAGGAGCAGGAATGACATACATCGCTAGGGGGAGAGATGTTTTTGTCGCACGAATCGTAAAAACAGGGCAATACCCAAAAATCTTCAGAGACATCTCTATCTCCTTTAAAAATCCAGAACGCGTCTGAAGCGGATTAGGGTTATCCAGCAATTCTCTTATCTCATTATATCCATCTTGTTCATTTCCTTCGGAGTCAGTTACATAAATACGCCCGTTGGCGAACATGGAACCAACCTTGTTTATGACGGTAGAAAATGGGGTACATACCCGAAAAGAGTCCAATTTATCCTTGTCATTAGATAGATCATAATCAAATTTAGCATAGCCGGAAGAGTTTAAGAAATTAGACAGATACCAGAAATTGCCATCCTTATCTTGCTCGACAGCTCTTACAGTATCCTTCATGGAAGGAGTAGATATACCCCTGATTGCTTTAAACCAATTTCCTATATTAGACATAAAAAGAATGATTATCTGACCTAGATAACCATTCCCCGCGCGTTGATAGTCATTACGAACAATACGCCTAATTACATATATGTATTATAGTCCTTACGACGTATAGGGTTTCGTGCAGCTTCACACGAAGGGACTGGCATCCTCACTGCAAATATATATATTATTTTAATTTAGACCAAATTAAAATATTAAAATTTTAATCCTTTATCCTTGAAACATATGAGCATATCGCACTAAGCGCATTAATAGCCGACTTTTCCTCTGAAGGATATCCCAAAATGTCATACAGGAAGCTATTGTAAGCCTCATCACTTTCGTCTTCCCGGAAGCGGACATTCTCCTTTATATACAGAATGTTGCTATTTATACGGTCCTCTATATTAGCATTATCCTTCAATGCCCATGTATCATAATTATCCCTAAGCCTCAACATAAAACGGGCATATTGCTTACCGCATTCAATAACCACCTTGTCGGGAGAATATTCATTCACCCTGTCTATTACAGCCTGCTCATCAAACCTCTCCAGGTAAAGCACACCTTGCAGGAAAATGTAACGATTAAGAACAAAACAGGCTACAACACATTTACCAACACTATCAGGGATAATGTAGCAGACTTTTCTTCCTTCAATTTTTGCATTCATATTATAGTAAATTAAATCATCATCTTTCACATCGCTACGTTTACGACGAAGCGAGAAGTCGTTATATTCACGTCTAAATACAACATACATAAAATAACGCATGCAATCGGTTAAATGACCATATTTCTCGTATGTCTGACCAGTCTTCTTATCCTTCTCCCTCAGTTTAAGAATCGTTCCGTCTACATCCTTTTTGGTATTATTATAATCAACGATAGACTGTTTGCAATCTTCATCTACAACGAATGATATGTCACTATAATAATCTCCGAGGATTGCATTGACAAATTCACCCGTCATAGAAACCGAAGGATTAGACTTCTCGATCATCTCTCTTACAACATAGGATTTGCTTATCCCCGCGATGAACTTATCGAAGAAAGACTGCTTATTCTCGTCAATTGTATTTCCCTTCCGGGTAGTCGCGTCACCAAGCACGTATACAACATCCCTATACCCCAAGCTCTCTAAGTAATATTTCGCCATTTCAGAAGCCTTGGTGACTGAATTAAAAGGATCTTTAGCGCATATCTCATGAATCTGACATGGCCTGCGGACAGACACGCCTTGATGTTCCTCTTTCTTTAGCTGGAAGAATGAAACTGAAATATAAGGCAACAGGTTGTCATCTATTGAAATATAAACGGGGAATGCAGAATCATACTTCTCAGGTCTGACATGACGATTAATATCAAAGGCATGAAGATATTCCCCACCGGTCTTGATGCTACCCCATTCACCAAGCGCATAGATCCTATAGAAATTATAGTTATGAATTCTATACCACTCGTAGTTAGCAATCGTCTGCCGGTCATAATACCCATATAAACCGTCAGGAGACCCCACCACCCAGAAATTATTCAGATACGTTGAATGAAGCTCCACGGTATCCGGATTATAAACCTCTTTCTTGCCATTTACCGGATTTATAATCTCTTTTGGGAAATTATATCTTTTATTCTTTATCGTACTGTATGAAGAAGAAAGCTCCATTCCCGTAACCGCATCCTTAACCCTTCCAGCAGGAAGAGAATTAGCCACATCATGCCATTCCTGTACATCCGTCAAAGCTGTCTTTATCCACAAATCTTCCGATGTAGGATTAAAGTTTAGGATAATCTGAAGTCCCTCCTTGCCACGCAAACGGAAAGTTATCTGGATAAAATCTTCATGCTCAAATTCACTAGCCTCCTCAAGAAGAATACGCTTATAGTTAGCGATCGACTTGATTTTCTCCGGATCATCAAGACCGGAAAAATCAATTCTCAGCCCATTTACGCAACGGATAGAATTCTCTATCGGAATAAAGAAATCGCCAATTTTCAGCCTTTTAATCTGCTCCTTAAACTCCTCATAAACGGTATTCTTTATAGAAACACCAGTTTTTCTGAGCACAAGAATATTCCCTTCGCCGGCCAACACGGTAAGAAGAAGAGCCTGGGCGGTAGAAACCGACTTGCCAGAGGAAGAACCTCCCTTATTGATTATATAACGAAGGTCTGTATTAGCAAAAGCCTCACGCAAATGCCAGAATAACGGATTAAAAAGCTTATACGAATAGACAATCTCAGCCATATCAGTCACCGACAATTATTCGCAAATCTGTTTTCATTTCTCCAGGGCGCTCATAACCCATCATCTTATTAATCACTTCGAGAGCTCTCACCTTGTCATACAACTCAATCTTTACCATTTCTACATCTACAGTTTCCGGATTATCACTTGTACCAACATTCTTTTTCATAATCTTGGTAGATATGCTCTTAATACACGCTTTTTGGTCATCTGTAATCTTTTCAAAATCTTTACGTTCAATCCATGTGTTATGGAGATGTGCGATAGTAGAAAAGCCAATTTTACCCAGCTCCTCCAAGACTCTCTCTTTAGTAATCGCTGTCTTCTTTTTTAATTCTAATTGCAATTCTTCTACCCTTATCCTAATCTTATCCTTTTTTAGAAGTTGAGAAGCTTTCACGTTTATTGTTTCTGGCTTCATATTCAAGCAGTTATAAGAATTTCTATAAGCATCGGAAGCGTTGCCGCATTCTAAGTATGAATTGCAAAATTTTTCTTGTTTGACTGACAGCTTCATAGTCTTTTCGTTGGATTAGCTACATGCCACTTGACATGTAGCACAAAGTTAATAATTTAAATTTATTATTTTACATTTTTAGCCCAGATTAGTGCATTATACCGAGAACAAGCCCATAACTCTACTTCCCAGTCTTTATTTAGCATCTTTTCTTTCATTGCAGCCTTCAAGCATTCCGCCAAAAGGTCATAGTCTATTCCTTGGTTCATAAATTAATCTATTAAAATAAACTCATAAACAAAAACATAAGGATTAGATGCAAACATTCCTTTGCCTGAGACTTTATCTATCAGGGCAGAAAAGGCTTCTCTAGGACTTCTTTTCATATCTTGCCAACTAAACATCTCAAATCTGTCTAATAAATCATATTTAAAAACTGTTCCGTCTTTAGTATATTTTATAATCCCTTCTTTCAAACAGTCCGCTTCCGATATGTCCTGTAGGCGTTCGCACTTGACTCCGGTGATTCTGATATGTTTCTTGCAAGCAGCAGCCGAAACAAACATCTTGTTATTCCAGCCTGCGGAATGTTTCATAAAACCACGAATACCTAAGTCTTTGGGATCTCTATCTAATGAGTCTGGATCATACCCTAAATCCTTGTAGCTTTGTGCAATGGCAACTACTTCGCCAACTTTATATTTGGGGAGAATTTGTCCGCCATCAATCATACGTTCATCTTCGTCATACATACATATTTCAGTGACTTCACCAGAAGGTCTCTTACATACAAAATATCCTGCAACGTTTACACCTCTAAACTTTAAAGGATAAGTAACTATTCTTCTCGTCATGGTCTTTAGATCATCCAAAACAGCCTGTGTCAAGCCGTATTCATCTGAAAACATAATTTTTTGCATGGCTATGCCTCCTTCTCTAATTGTTTCACAATCTTAAAATAATCCTCATCACTCAAAACCTTTTCCGCAGCATCAAGCACTGTGTTATATCCGTTACAATAAGCCAGATCTGCAATTTGACTTATTATAAGTTTATTAATGTAATCCTCTTGCAACTTTAATGGTCTTTCTCGGCAACGGGATTTATTGAGTTCTCTGTTCATAATTCCTCCTTGATTAATTCAGGGTGATCGTAGATATTAGCAACCACCCGAATTTCTCGTTTATGATCGATCCACCAACCGGGAGAGACTTGCTGCCACGGATACATCCATTTTTTATTTAAGTCACTAATATTGGCAAGGCAGAAGCAAGCATATTCATCAATGTATTTAACTATCTTAGGATATTTGCCGTTAACGCTGATAATGTCTCCTTCGTATATTTCCCAACCATTCTTGTCATACAAGCCGGCGAATTGACCTACGGTATCTTCTTTAACACCAATACCATTGATTTGTACCGGAGAAATTGTTTTTGGGCTATTAATTCTATGAACTAAATCACCATAAATCCATTCGTCATTTAAGACGGACTTCCCTCTGAATTTTATTGTACGATTCATTTTATACCTCCATTATTTTTAACGCTTTCTGTATTCCAGCTTCTAATGCTTCTTCGTAAGTATCCCACTGACCACCATCGTTAGGACCGTAGAATATACCGGCAGCTATAAAAGTTCCATTATCAGCCTTGCATATATCATAACCATAACCACAAGCATTTCTAACGATGGAAATATGCAGGTTCTTGGTTTCACGTAGCCACTTTTGAGCGACAGACTGAGTAGGGTAATGATAACTACTGAATCCTTTCTCTGTCAGCGACTTGAAAGTATCCAATGTTACAAATTTTTCGTCCATAATTAATTCTCCGTTTTAAGTTCTTTCAATACTTTCTTCGCTATCTCATAATGATTCAATTGCCAACTGGTATAAACATCATCTGTGTGTTCATCGTAATGGTTGGCATATACATATGCGTTCAAGTTTTCACGAAAAGAGTCTCCGTCTAAACCTGAATCATCACAATCATCGTACATATTCAATTTATGAGCTACCTCATTACATTCTTGATGTGTGACAAAGTCATAGATAGTTCCATCATAGATATTTGTCTGACGGACATACCTTTGTCCTATCGCTATCTTTTCACCACAAAACTCACACCCATGTTCTTTTCTTGCTGTTGGATAAGTTTCTCTTAGTATTGTTGGCATAGTTATTCTCCTTTCTCTCTAATCCGTTATTATTTGTGCATTAATTTTTCTTCAAACTCCGCAATGATACAGTCTGCATCACCGCCATGTACCCAATTCTCTAAAACGGAGGAAAGGATTTCAATTGCTTGTTCTTTCTGCCATCCTGCACCCTTTCTGAACATATTAAGCATCGCTTGTCGCTGGTATGCAAGATTACCGTCAACAATAATCGCATAGCTTGAGTTAAGCTCTTGCATGGCAGCTTCTTCTAATGTCTGTTTCATATTAATTTTCATCTAATTTTATCATATCTATTTTACTGACAGCTTTTAAGACTCTTAGAATGTCCTCCTGAAAGTCTATGACTTGTTGATTACGAACACTCTTCTTTAACTCTATTAGGGATAATTCCTGTATTCTTATCAAAGATGGAATGTCGTTAACCAACTCAAGTGTAATTTCTTTCTTCTTAGAATTTTTCATATTTCCTCCTTTCCTTTAAAGTGTTCGATTAGCTCTTCTACTGTAGCCTTATGATAATTGTCCACATTAAGGTCGTTAGGCATTCCGTAAAAGTCTATGCCCGATAATCCACCGTCAGAACCGCCTCGATATATACCCCAATCTCCTTTGTCATTAACAAAGAGTTGATTATGGTCTGTGTCATCTCTTAATGCGGCAATAGCAAGAAATAAATTTTCATTTGTCCCGCAATCAAGAAAATGTCCATATAATTCCTGCGAATAGGAGCAAGAGAAAACGGCTTCTCTCCCATGATATACTTTAATGTTGTCTCCAATAGCATTTAATCTTTCATTAGAAAGAAGTGGTCTAATCCCTAAACGTTTCAAAGACTCTCTTAATCTTTCAGTGTTTTTTCTAATGAAACATGGTGTTGTAAATCCCATAGTTAGTTCCTTTCTGTACAGTTTTACGATTTTCTTTTAGTTCTTCTTCGCTGACATTTTTGTTAGAAAGGTCGCTAAGATTAGAAATAGTAGTTATATTATCAGGTTTGCAAAACAAACACATTTGAGTATATGGTGAATATACTCTTCCACACTTCGGACAAATCCAACCTTGTTGCCCAAATATTCCGTTATACGGATTGATTGCACTTGATTCTTGTTTCATAATTTATTTTTTTTAATTATTCATCTTGAAAATCATCAATCTCATATTCCCATTCCATTGCATCCGCTTCTCGAATATTATCACTAAGCCATTCTTTTGCGTTTTCAAGCTCATCATCCCATTCAGGTACATCACCACCTTCATCATAGGCTTTAGCTAATTCATTATAAACTTCGTCAGGGACTTCAACATTTCCAAGTTCAACTCGATAAGTTACTTTGATTGTTAAATCTTTAATATTCTTCATATTTCCTCCTCTCTTCTAAATCTTCATCATCTATATCTAATACCAGCCCTCCATTAAGAACATGTTCCATCATCCCTTTAGATAGCTTCATTGTCTGTTCAAGTGTAGGTCTTTTCCACCTAAATACTCGAATGTAATCCGGCACATTCTTAAAGGACCTTGTATGTTGCATTAACCCACCACAACTACATCTAATAATAAAGGGAGTAACACCTTTGTCTGCGTATGTGGTAATTTTATTACGACCACATTTTTCACACTCATATAAATCATACGTTCCGCGACCATCGTATATTTTAACATCTTCAATGGTTGATGCCATTTTTGTATATCTCTTTGTTATATCTTTTTTTTGTCCATATCCGTATTTTAAGTAAATGTTTGATTTTCTCATGCGCCGATTTCATCGCTTCATCAGAAGCCTTTTCGAAAAGGCTATCTGCTATATGAAAGTCTTTTTTAAAGCGATTATCAGGAACAACATATATTGTATCTGTTATTTCTGTAATCCGTTTTATAGGAAACACAGTCAGATATACATTCTCGGTTTTACAGCTTGCTACTATGACAACTGTAAGAATTAATAATAGTTTCTTCATTTTTGTTTTGTTATTAGTTAAAATATTCACTACAAACAAATCCCTTTCGCGGAATGAAGTCTTTAAATTCACAACTTCTAAAAATCCACTTCTTATCAGCCCATCCGGCTAAATCCTTTTGCCATTGAGGAATAATTTGACGAGGATTATTTAAGTCCCGGTAAGGCTGACAATGCGGCAAGAACCGACCACCTTTGTTCTTCCAATGATTGACACGCTCAAACGATTCTTTAAAGTCATTCAGCAGAATACAGTAGAAGAAGTATTCGCCTTTATACCCGTATTTGTCAATCAAATCCGTAGCCCGTTCACATTCTGCGATTTGTCCCGGTGTGTCACAACCGAACCGAATACGTTTTATCCACTTCACTTTAGCGAGTAGCCGGGCAATATCATCTGTCACTAAGCGGGCGTCTAAACCTTGATTGAAGTCTACACGTACTCCTATGGAGATAATCTTTTCAATCTGCTGCAAACCGTAGTCGGATGCAAGTATGTTGTTATCCATGAGTATGATGTTTTTTCTCCCATTGACGGCTATCTCCTCAATATCCATGTATGGGGTAATTTTGCCTTCTTTAGTAGGAACTACACACCATTTGCATTTGTTAGGGCATCCTCTTGTCAGAAAACCATAAGCCAAATTCTTATCAACATTATACAGATCGTAATCAGGAATCATTCTATCAATTTCTGGCAAAAGAACCTTTTTTATGTCATACCCTGTACCGCCTTTCTCGATCTGATCAGCATTAGTTATCCATTGCCGGTAATCCTCTGTAAAGCTGAATACTTTAGCCATATAAACTTTATCATAATGATCGAAAGGATTATACCAATCAACCTTGTCACCTCTTGCCTTATGATAGCTGCTTATCTTCATCAAGGCAAGATTAGGATAATTGCTATCCACAGCCAATAATCCAATATTCATTTCTATTTTGTTTTACACTATTAATATTTTTCTTTTCTCTATACGAGCTTTATCAGGATCTTTGTCAGGAGCAAACCATACAAGATACCATTCGCCATTTGCAAATCCTTTCCACATTTTACCATCATATACTCCTGTTGGCATTGAAGTGGAATATTCTGCTAAACCTTTAAAAGTCTGCTCACTCATAAGAGCATGAGTATCATCCAATTCAATAAACCTTCTGTGAGGCTGTCTCCAACTCCGACCTAATGGATCAGTGATTGGAGGTATTATTTGTTCTCCGTTCATAACTATTCATTTTATATACTTGTATCAATTCAATGCTTCTGTACGCTGGATGCAGTTCTGATATGCGTTGCTCGATTTCTTTCTTTGATAAACCTAATGGAATCTTTATTTTATCTTCTGCGCATCCAGCTACGACTTCTGGTATCGAATATAGATAGCGAACTATCCACTCTGTTTCATGCATACTTGGTTTATTAAAATGGATTTGTATTCCAATAGTTACGCCAATGCCCGAAACAATCACATCGGTTTCCGTCATTTTCCTTACGAACAAAAGCTAGATTGTTTCTATCAATCAATGGCTTATTGTAAGGGTATTGTTTGACTCTGATTTTATAGGCTCGTAGAGCAAGCCTACGGTTCTTTATTTTATTCATTACGCTTCTTGTTTTTATATTCTTTTAAGTTCATAGATTGTTCTTTAAATGGTTATTTAATTGTCTTTAAAAGCACCGGCTTCTGATGCGATGCCAGGTAACCTCTCGTCTGAAATCTTGCGGATGGAAAGGCTTGTCACATGTATGCCAGCCGAAGTGCATTCGTTTATTCTCCTCTTGTCTGTAGGAATCTATCTCATACTCAATATCCCTCATCTTAATCTGCAACAGATCATCTTCCATCACCATCTCTTCTGGATCGTTATGGGAGTCCTGCCCACGTACAATGAGCAGGACTGCGACTACCTTTGAACAGTTCATTCTTGCTTTTTCTTCTCGTCCGAGAATTCAGGATTGGCGTCTTTGTCAGCTGTATAAGGATATACGTCCATGATAGCTGTTTCTACGACTGAGGGCACCTGATAGTCTGTTATTGTGCCTTTCATGCCGGCATCAAGGTTCTTCTTCGCCCGTTCGAGGTCCGAAGCCTGTACCAACACATAGGTACTTGTTTTTTTCTCGGCTCCGCTCTTATCATCCAATGCGATGTAGCACAGTTTACATTTAAACCAGCGGTCGTCACATTCAACGTCGCTGGGGAATATCTCGCTATAGCCAGCGCGTTTGATATTAGAGACGGTAAACACTCCTGAGATGAAGGGAGTCATCTCCTCTATTATCCGTGCTTCCGCCTCCGTGAAGCTGAGAGCATCTACCAGATAAGATTCAGTCACTTTTTTCTGCATTCCGTTCTCCATTACCTTTTCGTAACGGATCTTACATTCAAACCATGTGTGCATTCCCATAATTATTTATCTTTTTCAGGTTCGTCAATATATTTATCAGCAAAACGGTCAAGCGCTTTGATACACTTATCCGGAAGCTGCTTTGCTGTATCATTCGTCTTGATATAGTCAATCGTGCCACCGACACCATAGATAAGAAGCATTTCTTTGGTCGATGGAATGAAAATACTCGCCATCGCTGCTATTACACCACAGACAAAAAAGCGTTTTAACCATTTAAAAAAATTGTGTTTTCCACCCTCATCTTCTATTATATCACCTTCCGTTACCAGCAGAGTAAACAGCATGATAACGATAACTATCAAAGCTACAATCCATACGACCATAAAGGCGGTGGACAGGTTACCAACTACGGTCATCCAATAAATTTCATTCATAATGTAAAAAAATTAAATTATTAATATTTGAGGTTATTTTTTCTCTTCTCAGGTTCTTCATATTTCCAGCCGTTAAGCCGGTAGCATTCTTTGCGTGCTTCTTCACTGGTGGGGAATTCACCAACCTTGTCTACCTCGAGGATATCTCCTATCTCCAACCAGTGATAAACTGCCCACCGGCTACCGATGGGAGCATATGAGTATTTAGGACACCTGATCTTCTTTCTTTGGTTCCACATAGAATGTTTCATCTTGTACTACGACCATACCACATTTAGCCAATTTTTCTGCTACCTCTTCCTTGTCGTCGTCACCGCAGCGATCTATCAGCAGCTTGATGAAGGCAAGGAGACAGTCTGAGTCGTTTCCGAAGTTCTCCTGAGTAGAAAGCTGGGTCTTGTCTACATCTTGCTTCAGCCGGCGTATAGCGGCTATCGCTGTGTTGAAATTGTGCTTGGCATCGTGACGCAAATCATTGCCCCGCTTTTTCATTTCACTTCTCATGTCAAGGAGAAGAGTTTCTACGACATCTGTCAACACATACGTCAGGTGAGAGTCGTATTAAGATTTGTTGTTCCTACTAACATAGTTAATTATACATTTTTCAATTCCACTTATGCGCCATGACTTATGAAATGGCTGCTTTTTCCTTGAGTATAGTGGCATTCTTTACACATTGCTTTTAGATGATAACCGGTGTAATGAATTCCACTACAAATCAATGGATAGCCTTGAATCTTCATCGTTTTTGATGTTCAACACAATAAGCCTTTACTTCATTAAACCAGTTTCCTTTTGACTCCCTCGCTTCTACCATGAAGGATATCTCAACACTGTCTCCTGTCTTAAGGGGAGTCTCGATGGGTCCATCCCATGAGCAAACTGAGAACTTCATTTTGGTGTGGTACTTGTCTGACATCTCCAACACACATTCCTGCTTTTCCCAATCTTTTCCGTTTCTTGTTGTTCCATGTGCGGTAGGCATTACCGCAATAATTACGCCTGAAGCTTTATATGACATAGTTTTCTTTTTTAGTTATCATTTAAAATTAACTGCCCTCTTAAGTTGCTACCCAACTACCCTGCGGGCAGTATAGGACAAGTTGCCGTAAATTGTTAATTTCGATTCTTTATTTTCTTATTTGCTTGATAATCAATGTTTTAATCGCGCACCATATGGTGCTTTTTCTGTTTTATATAAAATATTGATAATCAGAATGTTATAACTTTCTGCGAACGGGTGTAAAAATCCCAATCTGGAAATTAGACAATAGACGATCCTTGAATTCCTTCTCAAGCTCACTGACCTCTTCCACGTATTTCTCACGCTCAGTCGGCCACGCTTTCGCAAAGTTGCGAATCGTCTCCCATTGTTTTTTGGTCAGCTTTCCATTAAGGAACATTTGCTTGTAGTGTTCCTTATATCTCGTTGTTCCGAGCCGATGGATCTCCCTGGCTTTTTCAAGCTGGGATATCTTTACACCCTTTGTCGCAGACAATTCTCTCACAAAGCATATCTCTGACCAGTCCTTGTAGAATATTCTCCCCATCTTGGACAGGAAGAAGTAATCAGTAAATTCAAGCATTGATACAGATTGATGCCTGTAGACCGTTTCTATCCGAAGTATATTGTCACCTACCTTCCGGCCTTTCTCACCTGCTTCGAATGATTTATCATAGACCTTTAGAACCTTGCGGAAATACTTGCTCTTCTCTGTTGTTTTCTGCCGGTATTCCGGAAAATTAGCATCATTCCAAAGTATTCTGTCCGATATCTCCTGCACCTGCCGGATATAGCAGTCTGCAGAGTAGGACATCTTCATCGTGATGCCAATTTCGTAATATGTCACTACTGCATTCTCCATTCTTACGCACAAGCGAAGAAGAAGCTCCTTGATTGTCCGGACCGCCATCGCGAAGGTCATTGGCCTACTGTTATCTAGTTTGCCGTTTTTCCCTTTGCTGTACAGCTTGCAGATAGAGCATTTACATTTCAATTTATTTCCTCTGAGTTCAATAAAGCATCCGTCGAAGTTCGCGTAGGCAGTAGATTTATAATAGACTTCATCACCTTCCGTGCACTGTTCCAGATAATTACATAAGACGATGGTATCAACATCCTCGGTGTCAACGGTCGCTTTCATTATTATCTTGTCGAACATCTTTTGGTTTAAAATACTCACATAACCTTACTCCTACGGATTTCTTATATCTGTGTTTGGGACAGACAACCATGAAGTTTTCCACAGGACCGGCACGCTGACAGTTACGACAGTCGCATTTGACTTTCTTATAGGTTTCTTTACTCATATTCCTTTCTCTCGTTTTAAGCGTTTGACCTCCTTACGATAGTGATCAATCATAGTATTGTATTCAAATTCAGATATTTTATTGATCTGATTTTTCATTGATTCCAGCATGACCACTGCAGATTCGCCATATTTGGCTACAAGTCCACGACGATAGCCTTGAATGTTGCCTTCATCGAAGCGGTTACAGGAGCGACATTGAGCATTGCAATTCTTTTCGCTGAAGCGGGTAGACATATGCTTCCTGTTGATATAGTGACCGCAGTCCGCCTGATCGTAGGGCAATATCCGGTTACAAGATATACAGGTAAAGGTCCCGTCCTCTCTTGTGTCACGTAACCGGATATATTCGCTGAATACCTTATCTAACTTAGCTGTTAAGCTAGCCTTTTTGGGCTTGGACTTTTGATACTTCGTTTTTCCCAGCATCGTTATAAAATAGGATTTTATTATACTGCTCTTCGTCACGGAAGCGGATCGCACGTTCGTACCATTCTTGGCTTTTCGCTTTGTAGGTAAAGTCCGTGTAGTCTATATCCTCTACCCTTGAGATAATAGCCTCTCTTCGGTTCTTTCCCCACATAATTGCCAATTGGCCTATGCGCGGTTCCTCCTCTGTCCGTTCGGTTTCATCGCAGAAGAAAATGTTTGGGGTCTCAGGTTCGAATAATATGACTATCTTTTTATCTTCTGCTTGGATCGAAATACGGGTGCATTCCGGTGGGATTATAAATTCTTCCAGTCTCATAGTTTATTCATTTTACTTCATCTAAAATTAATTGTGCGTCATCCGCCACGAATATGTCGGTACGAGAAAACTCCCTTATCATCCCTCTGATGGAATCCTCGCGTGACATATCAAACATCATCTCGTCATAAAGGATAAATTTTTCTACATCTTCAGCGAATAATATATCGCGTAAATTACCCATCAGTATTTCAGGAAATTCCATGCCACAACCTATACTTTCGACCTGAGTATTAAAACCGCCTACTATTGTATCTAAGTTTTCATATACAACCACACCAACAGCATCGATAATCCTATAGGTATAATACTTTTCATCGTCCATATCTTCCTCCAGTATGCTATAATACTTATTAGACGGGATGACTTGTATTGTCTTTACTTTTTTATCATTCAAATCCATATACACCTCCCTTATGATTGGTATTTTCTTGTGGGGCGGCACTGCGGCGGACATCACAGTCGCTATTTAAAATTTCATTCTTTTCCATTGTACATCAATTAAATTTGGAATCGTAATACTTCTGGTTAGCAATGTACTCTTTTACCACATCATTTTGGGTGGCGGAACCACCCAGGCAGCTATGGATGTAATCGTATTTATCAGCAGACATGCTAGACAATACAGCATCATTATATTCTACCTGGCCGGAATAGATACATCCACCTATTACTATGATAGCAGCTATAATTGTAATGGCTATTTTAGTAGCTTTATTCATCACTTCTCCTCCTCCGGCTTATATAGGTAAACGTCCATGATCTTAGTCTCGGCAATCGAGACGATTTTGTAGTCAGCCATCGTGCCTTTCATGTCTTCATCCAGCTTCTTTACGGCATCGCGTAGATCGGCAGCTTGTACTAAGACATTCGTATAGGTTTTCTTTTCCTTTCCGGAATGTTCGTCGAGAGTTACATATGCCAGTCTTGCCTTAAAGTAGGTGTCAGCAAGCTCTTCATTGGAAAAGAAAATCTCTGAGAAGTTTACTTCCTTGACTGCCTTTACCTTGAAATCACCAGAGATAAAGGGAGTCATTTCGTTAATAATTCGAGCTTCCGCTTCTGTAAAGCTGAGAGCGTCGACCAGATAAGGTTCATTGACCTTCTTGTTTTGCCCGTTCTCCATCGTCTTTTCGTAACGGATACGGACTTCAAAAAACATGTGCATTGCCATACGATTTTATTCATAGGTTATTTTACCATTTTCGTCCATCACCTTCCTGGCAGTTCCTCCGCCATTATAGGCTATGACATAACTTGATTCTTTGGACTTCTCATATTGATGAGTACCTCTTTTGCTAAATGATTTGTGCGGATTGAAAAATCTCGCTACTTCCTTGGGAAATCTTCTTTTTTTCATTATACTATTTTCTTCTTTTACCTATATTCTTTACCAATCAGAGCTTATACAACTTTATTCTTTAAGACAAAGCGATCTATACTTGAAAGGTCATACCAAATCATTCTACCTTCCTGCGAAAATGATATTTTAGCTTCATTTCTTAATCTCGCAAGGTAATCTTCACCTACCCCTAGATAGGCCATAGCCTCTTGTTTGTTGAGCCACCGTTTAGGCACAGCCTCAACTTTTGTCTGTATTCTAGATCTTGCCATAATTTTATTTATTTAAAATCAAGACTATTTAGATAATGCCGGAGCTTTAAAGCTTCATTCATGTCTAAGGTAATTCCTATATCCTCTGAATGTTCATAATTCATTTCCGGTCGCGAATTGTAAAAGTTGCACTTCAATTTCTCCTTCGATTGCAGATAATAAATTTCTGCTTAAAACTACAGACTCTGCTTTTTTCTTTATTTTTCATGCAAGTCCATTTTATATTTTCACATCATAAATGTCTGATTCATAATTATAACTTTATATTTGATAACAGGAAAAGACTACAACATCACATGAAATAAATGTATAATCTAGTATGACACAAACTCTATTCATAGAAAGTTCCTATAATCAATTCTCTTTGTAATAACGATTGTATTCTTCCATCGAAATAGGTTTTTCCTTAATAGCGAAACCTTGCTTTACTGCCTCAACTCGGATTCGTTCCGCTTCTTCTCCAGACGTAACACCACGCGCGGCATTTCGAATAGTCTGTTCTGTACACTCGAATAATCTTGCCAACGTTACCACTGATCCCTTTTTTAATGTCAATGTTTTTGCCATAATTGCTTGATTTTAATTTTTAATTACTATTTTTGCTTATTGTTATTTTTTGTTTTGTCAAACAAAACCATTTTTATTTGTTTGATGATGCAAATATAAAGAACATATTCTTTTAAAACGGCTGTTTTAAAGGAATATATTCCTTTGTTTTACCAATATTAACATATTATACAATGACAATCAAAGAAAAAATTCAGAAATACCTTGAATGTAAGGGAATTACGCCTACTGCGGCGGAACGAAAACTTGGATGGGGAGTTGGAGCTTTTACTAAAGCTAAGAGTGTAACATCAGATAGAGCAAAAGAATTTCTTCTTTTATATGGTGATTTATCCGCAGAATGGTTATTTCGTGACATAGGAGATATGATTATAACCTCAGCAAAAAATAATCAAACAGTAGTACCACCTGATTCTTCTACATTAATGATTCCGTTTGAAGAATATAGAAGAGCAATAGCAGAAAAAGATGAAATCATTAAAGAGCAAGCATATAAGATAGGGAGACTTGAGCAGGAGCTACAACCTTTCGCTCCCAAAGAGCAAAATGTCCCCGGAACGGAGAATGCTTCCATTGCTGCTGCTCATCAGATAAATATACCAAAAGCGGAATAACACCATCCCCCATGGAAATCATATGGGGGAAAATTAAACGTAAACAATAATATGATTCAAAACAATAGCAATTATATAAAGAAACAGATACACCTATCAAAAAGAGCTAACAAAGAAGTCAATGGACATAGGTGTCTAATATTTCATTCGGGAATCTTTTTACTATTTTATTCCATTCAAATAATCAATAACTTTTCGATTAGCCTCATCAACTTTCTTACGATCAAACTTAATATAGATAGATGTCACTTCTGAGCCTATCTCATGCCCTAACGCAGCAGAAATAGTTTCCTTGGGGATGTCTAGCTCAGCGGCAATAGTAGCCCATGTATGGCGCGCCCAATAGCTGGATATTTCCGGGAATAGCGGCTCTCGGTTTTTCTTCCCCCCCAGACCTGTACGAACGACCGGACCTATCTGTTTGAGCCCAACCCCCATCCGGTGAAGGAAGTCTTTGTAATTGCCATACTCATCAAGCACATTTAACAACCAACCTTTTCCTTTGTATCTATCAATGATTTCTATCGCTTCTGGTTCTAATTTTATAGAATAAAGCTTGCCTGTTTTAGCTCTATGATATTCTATTCTTCCATTAATTATTTTCTTTAAATTAAACAGGTCAACCGCGTTAATACCAATAAGATATATCATTAGCATAAATATATCTCGATAGCGTTTCTGGTAATCTTCACAATCGTAATCACGCAATAACGCAACTTGCTCCGCAGTCAACGACCTTTTTAATGTTTCCTCTTTTTTTATCCTGAATTTACGGAATGGATATAGGGTGGTAAGATCATTATCAATAGCATAGTTAAATACAGATCGTATGTTTCGAAAATGCAAAGCGTAGGCGTTAACTTTCATACCAGAGTCTCTCATGTGTTTTTCAAAGCGCCTCAACCAATCAATATCCATTGTATCAAAAGTACATGTAGCATCAAATTGAACTATTTTATTAAGCGTAGAAGCATAAACTTGTTTAGTTCCGGCCTTTTCCTTTAGTTCTATGAAGTCAGCTATATAATCCACGAAGTATTTTACCTTCTCCGACCTCGCACCTGGCAAGTATTTTTCAATGATGATTTTTAATGCTTTATCGGACAACTCTCTTAACTTCCCATCCAGCTCAAGACGGAAAATAGCGTTCTCCATATCGCTAATCATTTTGCGTAACGCAGCATTCTTTGTTTTATAATTAACCTCTTTATTGGTGAATTCAACCCCATTCCATTTTTCCCGTGTGGCAGAATATCCTGTAGAGAGAAAAAATGTTCCTTTATTATGGACGTTTAGTTTTATCGGAAACAAACCATCCTTCTTTTCTCGACGCGTGTCTAAATAAAATTTGATTGTTGCCATATGATTGCTTACTTTTAAACATAGAACAAATTCATTTGATTGCAAAAACCAATAGAAATTTGCAATTTATTTGCAATGCAAATATAGCAAATACCCGTTAAAAACACCCGAAAACGGGATTTAAAAAAGGGAAAGTATGTAAAAAAAAAGCAGCTACTTAATCTGTAACTGCTTGATTATCAGTGGAGCGGTAAGCGAGACTCGAACTCGTGACCCTTAGCTTGGGAAGCTGTATTTTTAATCAATTAACACGCTTATATATAGGTGTTTATGATCGAATGCTTAGTTATTTGCAATTTATTTGCAATACACTCCTCTAATTATTTGCTTATTTGGCTACTTCTTCCAATTTCTCTCTAAATTTCCGGAACATGTCAATCGTCGGGTAAAACGTCGGATTCTCCCAGTTCTTAGAGATCATTTGGATCATTGCCTCTATATGACTTTTGCAGTCTATTACTTTGATGCATTTGTCCAGGACCAACTCTCCTTCCGGGTAGGTCTTGTTATTTAATGTATTCTGCGCCCATGAGAGCAGCTCTCTGATCGATTCTTGGTCGTATTTATTCTCTTCCGCCATAGTGCTTTTAACTTTGTTCATTTGAATGAATTTCTAGACCGATAGACTCTCCGTCAATATCTAATACTACTACGTATCGATGAAGGCATTTTATTGAATGCTGTCCTATGATCTTTACAGTTCCTGTTTTCCCGACCCAATTTCTGTTTGAACATTGACAGACATCAACACTATCACCCGCCTGAATATCATCAACCGCATTAACCTTGCTTGAAAAGGTTAAATATTGAGGCCCGATATAACGATTGGTCATTGTTGAGTAATCAAATATTTTTTCGGAAAAAAAACTTATATTTGAAGCAGTATATCCAACATTCTTGCCATTTTCAATTACTGGAGTTAAATCAATACTTCTAAATATTGTACCTCTTATTTCCATATTACTGAGTTATTACTAGCTTTATATTCAAAAAGTCCAGGATCTTTTCAATCTTCTCTTGTCCTAAATTCGTTTTTCCGTTAAGAAACAAGGACATGGTACTCTTTGTTACTTCTACATACTCTGCAAGGTCTTTCGATTTGACATTGCGGAGCTTCATTGCCTCTTTGACTGTTTCCCGTATCATCATTCCATTTTCCAATTAATTTGATCTTCAATAGCTTGGTCTAATGTAAAGTCGCATTTAGGGTATTCAGCCTCTCCAAAACCTGTACGGAGATCAACAAACCAGCTTTCTTCATTCTCGCTGATTATCGCGTTCTCAAAGCCTTCTACTGTTTTTTCTATAATTGTTTTCATATCTTTATTATTTAGTTGTTGATACTTTGTTTCTTATTTTGATGCTACAAAGATACGAATAGTTTCTGTAATATCAAACTTTTAAGACTGAAAAGTTTCGATTATATCAAACTTTAACATTTGGATATAAAAAAGCCCGGCATGTTGTATACCGGGCGATTCCATTTTAAAAGAGGCGTTATAAATGGAAAGGAGCTATTTTTTCTTTGCATCTTTCTGATGATATAAAGGTATACTTTTTAATCCATCAATATGTTCATATAGATCATTTTCGATATGTTCGCAATGCATAGGATCAAGAACAAAATCAATCCCTTCACGTCTAGCCAATTTTGCAGCAGGGACAAAATCTGAATCTCCAGAAATAAGAACGATTTTATCTACAAAACCTTTTAAAGATAAAGAAGCGATGTCAACACCAATTTTCATATCAATCCCCTTTTGACGCAATTCATAATATACGTCATCCGCATTAATGTCATCAAGAGAAATCTCTTTCTTTAATAATTTTCTCATTGTGTTATCATAGAAAAGCCATCTTTTGCTTTCCTTAATATTACCTAGACGCAGAGCGACTTTTCTCTTTTTCTTAAGTTCGTTTATTAACTCACTTCTGCGGATAGCCTCTTCTGTTTTAGAAAAGTCTATGCATTTATTAGAGACAGGATTATGTATCTTTTTGGCGAATGGTACACAATCATAATAAAAAATGCGATATAAATAATTATTTTTCCCTACATGAGAATGGGATATAGTATATAAATCATTGGCAATAGTTAATGCTGTCTTTTTGCCGGACTTATTATACATTGCATTATAGCGTTTTATAAAATACCCACCATCAATTAATATGGCAACTCTTATAGGGGTTTCTGTGTACGATGTATTTGGACGCGTTTTCATAAAATAAAAAAATGGCCTTTGGTTAGGCATGCCCATTATCAAGAGGGGGACAAACGTAAGCCAAAGGCATAATCATGTGCTGCAAATGTATGAATTTAATTTGTATCTGCAAAAGGTAGAAGATAAATTGCAATAAAAAATAGATTATTTTATATGTTTTACACTCATCAAGTTACAATATCAATTATACACACAAAGATATAACCCTTGCAATAATTGCAAGAGGAATCAGCCAATACAACCACCTTTCTAGGCGTTCCATAGCATCACAAGCAGGAGCCGGCAGAAATCCGAGTGATACCGGTCGTCGGCCTGCTCAAGCAATATGTCCAGCTTATCGTTTCTCATTTTCGAGTACTGTTTTTATTCGTTCTTCAGTAAATCCAAATCGGGAGGCAAACTTTTTGAAAGCCTGCAACCTATTGCCTGGAATAAGAGCATACATACTGTTGATAGGCGTATCACTCTTTAATGCTTTCTTAATTTCTTTATTCTTCATGGATTAGCGTATTAAATGTTTGACCTTGTTTTTACAGCAGTCACACTCACATAGCAATGTCTTAGCATACTCCCATGTCTTTTCGATGATATCATCTCCGATATACTGAATTTCCTCCCCGTAAGGGTCTATACCGAACGCCTGGCAAATATGAG
>ERZ1673747.599-NODE-599-length-50429-cov-8.834061_pt1 | contig 50429 bp, 75 predicted proteins | sample MGYA00580220_ERZ1673747 | MGnify/ENA primary metagenome ERZ1673747 (study PRJEB41218, sample SAMN15661769) | gut metagenome | host: Homo sapiens | place: Canada: London | collected 2015-08-20/2019-03-30 | study: EMG produced TPA metagenomics assembly of...
CCGCATTTTTTATGCGGGGAGGCAGGAGCGGGAGCATGGAAGGGAAGGGAAGGGAAGGGACATTCTGTTAACTGAATATTTAGAATAAATGCGAGAGAACTCGATGCGAGTTTTCCCGCATTTATTTTTTGTCAAAAATCCTGTGGAAAAGGAGGGAGAGCGGTTTGAGCAAGAGACATTTAACACTGAAAGACCGCATGGAGCTGGAAACGCTCTATGAAAAAGGACGCGGCGTTGAGCAGATTGCCGCGAAGCTGAAGGTCCATCGGTCTACCGTCTACAATGAATTGAAGCGAGGGGACACCGGAGAGATGGACAAGAACGGACGCATGGGGTACAGCGCGGAGCTGGCCCAGCGGACGGTCATCGAGAACTACCGCCGTAGGCGGACGAACAGGGCCAGCGCCGGGTAAAGAAAGAGAGGTATTCAAATGAAGGCCATGTACTGCGAGGTCGGAAAAAGCCAGGGATGTATCCGAGTGAACATCTATTCCGGGGCGGGGAAAATGGAGCGGATCGAGGAGCGGCGGGAGCGACGGCGGACGCGGTATGTGGAGAAGCAGCGCAAGCTGGCGCGCGTCCGGGAAACTGCCGGAGCGTTTATCGGGCTTTTTGGATTCATCCTGCTGATGGGAATTGACGGGCAGGAAACCATGTCGGGAATCGCCGCGCTGGGTTGCGCCGGGCTGGCTTTGATGGTGCTGGGAGCATGGATGGGCCATGCGTTCTACGGGCAGGAGAAGCAAGCCGAATGGCTGCGCCGAATGCGGGAGCGGGGCGAGATCGAGTGACGGACGAGCGGGAGGACCTTCACCAGAGGGCGCGTGAACGGACGCGGGCGGAACGGTGGAACGCCCGCGGGAGGAGCCGGGTGGTACATCCGAAGTACGGCGAGGTGGTGGTTCCGCACAGCTCTAACCTGGCCGCTGTGATGAATGCGGCGGAATACTGGGGATGCGACTGGAGCGCGATCACAGATGCGAAAGTGTGGCTGGCTGGTCCGGGAGACGGGCCGGTGGTCGTGCCAAGGGAGTTTTTACGGGAAGGCGGAGCGGCATTCCAGCGTCGGGAATCGAACTGGTAATGGGACGGCCTTACGGCTGCGAAAGAAGGAACGACCAATGAGTAGGTGCAGAGCGTGCGGAGCACAGATCCTATGGCTGCGCATGGACGGAGGCGTGCAGCTTCCACTGGACCCGGTGCCGGTTTTTGTGACCGAAGGCGGGGAGGAACAATTCGTAAACGAAAAGTGCGAGATTTTCAATGGTACAGTCAGCGAGACGGGCGAAGGGACACCGGCGTTTGAAGTGCATTGGCACACGTGCCCGTATGCGAGACTGAATGAAAAACCATCAAGCACAACTGGATCGGCATTGTCGGGGAATCGAACTGATGATGGGTAGGCTTTACCACTATAAAAGGAAGGGTGACGAAAATGATCGCTGCGCTGACGGGGTATAAGGTCATCTACAAAGAAAGGGTTCTGCGGACGCTGGCCCTCATGTCTGCGGAGTTCGAGGACGGGGATTACCCGGATCTCGGGAAGGTCAGCAAGCCCAAGGCCGTTGAGGTCCTTGCCATCAACGAGGACGGAAACATTGTGAGCATTATGGATGAAACGTGGATGTTTCAGTTCATCCCCGAAATCGGAAAGAGAGGATAGTATGGGCAGTATCACAGTAAACGACATCCGGGAAGCGCTCCTGGATGAAAAAATCATCATCAAGCACAACGGGATCGACATTTACATCGAGTGCCCGGAGACCAAGGAGCAGCTGATTATTCCGATGACCAATAGCTCGGTCGAGCGGAAGAGCAGCCGAGTGGAGCGGATGTTCGGAAAGAAAGAGGACTGGACCAAGCGGGACCCGGACGAGGGCCAGGGACCGTACAAGGGGTTCCTGCTGGTGGTGTGCGAGGAGTGCGGGGAGATCCGGGCGTTCTGCGCGAAGCGGGAGACTTACAGCTTCCGGTGCGACGAGTGCGGGCACGAAACGGCGCTGGAGAACCTGCGGCCCATGTATATGCACTGCAAGTGCGGAAAGAGCTTCCGATACCGGACCAACGCCACCACGGAGACCATCACCCACACCTGCATCGCGTGCAAGGCTCCGGTGGATATGGAGCTGAACAGGAAAGGAACGGCCTACGTGACCATCGGAACGAGAGGAGGCAAGGCGAGGTGAAGGAGTTCCTGAAGTGCTTTGCCGCGGCGCTGGGCGGCATTATCGGCACACTGGTGGTGGCAGCTTGGGCGGCTGCCTTAATCCTGGCGGGTCCGGCCCTGCTGAAGCTGTGCATTTCATACCTGTTCTTTTAGGGGGACAAGCCGATGAAGATTTCTAAGTTCGTAAAGCTGGTGAAGAACGCAGGACGCTGCATCGTGGCAGATGTGGAGGATAGCGGGATTTGGCTGGGAAACGGGTACGGGTTTTACCGGGCCACAAACCTGCCCAAGATGTCGGGAAGAGAGCAGGTGCGAACGGTGCTGGACGTGCCGGAGAAGGCATGGGAGAAAGTGCACCTGGAGGAAGAAGAGTTTGAGAGCGTCCGAAATGTGATGGGAATGAACCTGTCGGACTACGACAAAGGTGAAAAGCGGGCGGAGAAAGTACGGGTTGTTGCGGCTCTGGATGGGGTGTGGGCGGCCTGCTGCCGGTGCAACGACGGAGAACTGATTTTCTACCGGGAGAGCCTGCTGTCTCCCATCATGGACGAGGTGGAAAACAGCGACTACATCATGTTCACAGTGCGGCGCATGACGAACGGGCAACGGTATCTTGCGGTACACGACGGGATGAACCTGCTGGCGGCAGTTATGCCCATGCAGGTGGTGAGCCAGGAATACCTCGCCTCCCTGGCGGAGTTCGAGGCGATGTGCACGGAACAGCTCTACCGGGAGCAGGCCCGGACGGGGGATGAACCTGACACGGTGGAACCGGAGGGAGACGACGGGGAGCAAATCGGAATGGAGGAAGGGTGAGCGTGAACGGAGCACTATTATCCTCACAAAAGATGGACTACTGCACACCTGGAGAGTTCTTCCGGGAACTGGACAAGGAATTTCACTTTGCACTGGACGCGGCGGCAACAGAGAAAAGCGCGAAGTGCGCGACATATTACACCCCGGAAACAGACGGACTGACGAAGCCGTGGAATGTTGCGGGGGGGGGTGCTGTGTTCTGCAATCCACCGTATGGACGAGAGATTGGAAAGTGGGTCAGGAAGGCTTACGAGGAGGCACAAAGCGGGATCACTGTTGTGCTGCTCATTCCGGCAAGAACAGACACAAGCTATTTTCACGAGTACATCTACGGGAAGGCGGAGATCCGCTGGGTGAGAGGACGGCTGCGGTTCGAGGACGAAGATGGGACAGTCTACCCGCCGGCACCGTTTCCTTCAATGGTCGTGGTCTACAACGGAGAGGGGAAAAGCGGGATGAAGGATGAAACTGTGGAGGCCAGAGCGGTGAAGATTGCCGCAAAGGTCATGGTGGCGGACGGACTTTGCAGACGTGAGGACCCGGAGGAATGCAAGATGGGCTATCTCGGGAGCGAGAAGTGCGAGAGGTGCATCCGGGCGTGGCTGATGACAAAGGCAAGAGTAGAACTGGCGAGGGAGGCGAGAGAGAAACATGGAAATCGAGAGAGCGGTTGAGATCCTGGACCCGGAGCACCGGGAACGTTATGAGAGCATTGAGCCGGTGAACACAGCCTGCAGGATGGGAATGGAGGCCCTGCTGCGGATGGTGCCGAAGCAGCCACACCCGGGCGGAGACGAGCACATCCTGGCGTGCCCTTGTTGCGGGAGCGGAGAGTACCTGCACAACGAGGACGGGAACGAGCAGCGGTTCTGCGGCCAGTGCGGGCAGGCCATTGACTGGGGCGCGGAAAAATGACGAGCGGGAAAGCAACACCGGGGCCTGTCCTGAAATATCCGGGGAGCAAGTGGAAGATGGCGGACTGGATCATTTCACTCATGCCGCCCCACAAAAGCTATCTGGAGCCATTCTTCGGGAGCGGAGCAGTGTTCTTCCGAAAGCCACCGAGCCGGATTGAAACCATCAACGACCTGGATGGGGAGATCGTCAACCTGTTCCGCTGCATCAGGGAGAAGTCGGAGGAACTGGAACGGGCAGTGGCGCTAACGCCATACAGCAGGTGTGAGTATGAGAAGGCGTGGAGCAGGTTCAAAGCGGGAGGCCCGTGTGAGGGCGTGGAAGCAGCCAGGGAAACGCTGGTGCGTTACTGGCAGAGCCACGGAAGCACCGTCGTCTACAAGGGCGGATGGAAAAACGACGTGGCCGGACGGGAGTACGCCTATGATGTGCGGTACTGGAGGAAGCTGCCATGGCAGATCGAGGTGACGGCGGAGCGACTTAAAGAGGCACAGATTGAACAGCTCCCGGCGGTAGAGTTGATCCGCCGATTCCGTAACCCTGATGTGTTGATATACGCAGATCCACCGTATCTGCTGTCCACGCGGAAAGGACGGCAGTACATCATGGACATGGTGGAGGATGCCCAGCACGTAGAACTGCTGGACGCACTGAAAAACCATCCGGGGCCAGTGATCCTGTCCGGCTATGATAACGAACTGTACGACCGGCACCTGCAGGGGTGGGTGAAGTTGCACAGAAAGGCAGTGGCCGAGGGAGGAAGGGCAAGGACGGAGACTGTGTGGCTGAACTATGAGCCGCAGATGCGGATGGGAGAAATAGACGGATACGAATTGAAATGATTGGGCAGACAGACGCGGCGCTGTTTCAAATTGAACAAAGATTTGAAGAATTTGACAGATAGAAATGGGGTAAGCGCATGGACGAACAGGAGTTTTATTACGATGTGTCCTATCAGAGAACCAGGGAAGGACCTGTTGGGTGCCTGAGACGGTCGGAGCTGGACGATGTTGTGGAATGGATGAAGAAAAATGAAGGCAGTTTCCACTTTATCATGATCATGCGTGCGGCGGGGAGCCCAGTGGGACTGCCGGACAGGGAGGTATAGAGGTGGACTGCTACTACTGCAAGGCCAAGAGCAGATGCCTCGCTGCGGTACAGCCTGGATCGGTAGTCTGCATGATTAACCGATTAAATTTTGGGGGAAGCCATGCGGAAGACCATCCGCCAAGACAGGCGGGGAGCTTCTGTCAGTTCTGCGGGCAGCCGCTGAAACAGATCGGCGAGGAGCGCTTCTGCAATAATGTAAACTGCCGGAATCGGTTCGTGAGCGTGTGAAGGAGGAAAGCTGATATGAAATACCGGTGTGGATTCCCGGAGTGGGAAACGGACAGGCCGTGCGAAAATCCGAACGAGGAGCTGTCATGCGACGAGTGCACGTTTGGCGTGGAGGAGGAAGAGGAGTGAACGAGCGGGAGATCATCGAACTGGCGGACGCCTGCGGCCGGCGGGCATGCAACACGGAACACCACCACGGATGCCCTTACGGAGACAAGGGCCTGATGGATTGCGTGGAGCGGCTGGAGCAGGACTATGAGGCGTCCATCAAGAGGCTCCTGGCACTGCTGGACGCCGTGCACGGAGACTGCAAATACTGCGCGTACAACGGGCCGGAGAATGCCATGGAGGGACCGTGCGCGGAATGCGTGCACTTTGCGGCCAAGGACCTGGCCAAGGGAGACTTCTGGACACTTGCGGATATGAGCAAGGAGGAGACGAGATCAGACGCGGCCTACATCTGCATTGACCAGGATCACAACACCTGGCAGTGCACCGCGTGCGGGCACATGGAGACCTTCGAGGCGGACGGGCCAACGGAAAACGGATGGGATGTCTGCCCGCACTGCACCAGACGGATTGTTGCGGAGGAGCTGACGGGATGCCGGTATGTGATCGGGGACGAAATCTCGCGGCCGACAGAGGAGCAGTACAGGTGGTTATGGGAACGGTTCAACCGAGGGAGGTGAAACGGCGTGGTGACATTCGATATTTGCAAAGGAAATCCCGGGGCAATCGAGTTCGTGATGCAGGCATACGAGCGGGATATGTTCACCGCTGAACATTGTTTCGAGCGCATGGAGAAGGTCGGGATCACCGGGAGCAAGCTGTATATGCTGTGGAACGACTGCTGCGGCCGGGATACTGATTTGGCGCTGGAGACCATGATGTGCATGCCGACGCCGGAGATCGTGCGCCACATCAACTACGAAGGCGGGAGAGGGATTCCTATTGAGGGGATGAAGCCGTGAGGCGGTTTCTTGGGAAGCTGGCGAGCTGGGCGGTGGCGCTTGCCGCCATCATGATTTTGAGTGATGTGAGCGGAACGGACCCGGTGTGGTACATGCTGGGGCTATGGCTGTGGAAAGACCTGTCGGAAACGATTAGGAAGGAGGACGCCGGGTGATTGAATTTGAGGGCTACTACAACGTGAGCGCGGAACAGGTGGCGTATGTGAGCATGAGAAACGGGACCGGCGAAACTCCATACGGGCTTTTCCTGAACCTGGAGAATGGGAAAGAGTTGGGCGTCTGGTATCGAACGGAAATTTCTCGAAAGCAGGCAAAAGAGCGGATCGTGCGGGAAATTGAGAGCGAGAAAAGACGGGATGCCGAGCGGATTTTGAACCGTCTGGACCTAATCGAGCATGCGGTCAAGGGCCTGGACAAGCGGCAGTTCAAGATATGGCGGCAGCTTGGGGCACTGCTTCGGGTAGTGCCGGACGAAAAAACGTAGACGTGTGCATGGTAGAGCCGGAATGATTTTGAGCGATGCGTACAGAACGAACACAATACGGTGGACATCACGGAAGAGAGGAATCGGACATGTTAAAAAACGCGGATATGTTGAAGATCGAAAACATGGCCCTCCGCGTTGAGGCGAGCACCAACGAGGAGAGGTATAAAACCGCCGTATCCACCGCGGAGCGGTGGAGGCAGGTGTGCGAGGCCCAGGCAAAGCTGATCGAGAAGCTGGAAAAGGAACGCGATACGGGGGAAGCGTGTCGGGATTCCGTGAGGCTGGGACGGTGGGTGGACGAAAAAGGAAACCCGCTGCCGTGGGATGAAGAAGAGGATGGCTGCCCGAGAGGAAGCGCGCATTGTTCGCTGTGTGGTGAGTGGCTGGTAGCAAGCGACGAATACAGAGTTAAAGGCAAGTATTGCCCAAATTGCGGAGCGAAAATGGAAAAAACTTGATATGCAGTGTGGCCGCGCCGGTGATCGGCACGGCCATGACGCATGCGCAAGCCCGCGCCCGGCACGCCGCCGGGCGAAAAGCAAGGTCGCCGGGGGGCGACAATGGGCTGGTATATCGGTAGTAAGTTAAGGGACAAGGGCTGGAGACGGGGGGTGGTGTCGTGGGTCTGTTTTACCGGGAACAAAAGCATATCTGCGGGAAGAACTACGACACGGCCCAGTACATGGAGGTGGACCTGTACCCGGTCTCCGCGAAAAAGCACAGGGCCGGCCGGAGAGCGAAGAAGAAAGAGGCCTCGTCCCTGGCACAGCAGACCTACAACGACAAGCGGGCCAAGCGCTACCACGTCCAGTTGGTCAACACCAACTTCGGAAAGGGAGATTTTTCGTGGACGGGGACCTATGACGACGACCATCTGCCGGAGCCGGGAGACACGAGGCGGGCAGACCTGGACTTCACCAACTACATCAAGCGGCTTTACCGATGGTGCGACCGGAACGGAGTGAAGCGGCCCAAGTGGGTGGCCGCGACGGAATATACCACCGTGGACGAGAACGGGAAGACGTGCGGACGGCACCACCACCACGCCATCATCCAGCATACGGAGGGGCTGACCCGGGATGTGCTGGAGGATCTGTGGAACGCCAACGGGGAGCGGGTTGGGATGACGCGCGCGGAATATCTGGATGTGGACCACGGAAGCGTGGAGAGCCTGGTGCGGTATATCTGCAAGAACAAACGGTGTGACCGATCCTGGAGGCAGAGCCGGGGCCTGGAGAAGCCAAAGACACCGCCGCCCAACGACAGCAAGTGGAGCAGGAAGAAGCTGGAGGAGGCCAGCACGCTTTACATAGACGATGCGGAGTTCTGGGAGAAGAAGTACCCGGGGTACACCCTGAACCGGGTGGAGACCACGGTGAACGATTCCGGGCATAGGCACACAGTCGTGATCCTGCGCCGGGCCGAGGGATGGCACGGGCGAGGAAATATCAAACAGACGAGGAGGACAGCATGACAAGCAAGGAGCGGTTTATGAAAACCTTCCGGGCCCAGGTAACGCGGCCGGGCGCGGAGGATCTGCTGGCGTGGCTGGAGACCACGGATTTCTTTGAGGCCCCGGCCAGCACGAGATTCCACGGAGCTTACCCCGGCGGACTGGTGGAACACAGCCTGAACGTGTACGACCAGCTGCTGCTCGAACCGAGCGCGCTGGAGTATGGCGGGGGCGTGTTGGCGGTGTGCGCACTGCTGCATGACGTGTGCAAGGCGGATTACTACCACATGGACAGCGACGGGTGGACGGTCAGAGACAAGCTGCCCATGGGACACGGGGAGAAGTCTGTCTATCTGATCCAGAAGCACATGGACCTGACGGACGAGGAGGCGCTGGCCATCCGTTGGCACATGGGAGCCTATGACGAGGCCTTCCGGGGCGGGAGCCGCGCCCTGGGAGAGGCACAGGACAGGTGTGCCCTTGTGCTGGCGCTCCATCAGGCTGACATGCGGGCCACGCAAGAAGAAAAGCGCCGGGAGGGCCTGTAAGTGGGGCTGCGGCTGGAGCTGGGGGACCTTCCTCCCCGTTACCGCGCCCAGGCGGAGCGTCAGCTTGCCCGCGGCGGGAAAAAGCGGGGCGATCCGCTGCTGGAAGCGGCCAGAGCGGCGAGATCCACCGGCAAGGAGTTTGACAGCAAGGGCGAATACGAGTTCTACATCGGCACCGTGGCTCCGAGAGTGGCTAAGGGCGAGATCGTGGAGTGGGAGGCCCATCCATGTTTTCCCCTGTTCCCGGCGGGCGAATACGGGGCCTTGAAGCTGCGCCCGGTGCGGTACACGGCGGACTTCCGACTGGTATATGCCGACGGAACCGTGGAGATCGTGGAGGTCAAGAGCAAGTTCGTCCGGCGGATGCAGCGGGACTATGCCGTGCGCCGGCGGGTGTTCCTGGAGATGGTGGCCAGGCCTGCGGGGTGGAAGTTCACGGAGATCATCACGGCGGACAGCGCCGAGGAAGTCAAACGCTGGCGGGAGCTGGCGAAGGAGGGAAAAACACTGTGAGGAAGGAAAACGGGAACCGGTGCGCACTGTGCCAGCGGCACCAAAGGCTGGAGACCGTGGACGGCACCGTGTTCTGGATGGAATTTGACGAGGCGGACCGGCCGCGCCTGTGCATGGACAGCAGGAGCCAGGGCGGCGGACTGAACGTGCTGTGCGTGAGGTTCTGCCCAGTATGTGGGCGGAGCTGTGAGACTGACTTTGACGAGGAGGGCGATTATGGGCAAAAGACGGAACATCCCGCCGTACTACGGGCGGAACGCGGCCAGACAGGTGCAGCGGAAGTATCTCGCCGGTAACATGACACAGGCCGAGCGGGTGCAGAAGAACCGAGAAGCGGCGGGGCATGTGATCTCCATGTGCTTCATGGTGGCGCTGAATAACCGGTACGGCATTGGAGAGGATCGGCTGGGCCGGGTGACAGACGCGGCAAACGGAGAGCTGGAACAGTTCGCCATCCTTCAACGGGCCGTGGGCATGGAGCGGGCCAAGAAGCAGCTTCGCGGCAAGCTGGGTGAGTTGCTGCCGGATGGGTTTCTCTTGCCGGTAACCAAGAAGCCGCGGAAGGAAAAAGACTGGGCCATGCTGGGCGAGCAGCGGGAGGCGGCGGAGATCGTGGTGAGTTGCTATGCCCTGGGGGCACACAAGGCGTTGGGGTTTGGACCGGAGCGAGTGCAGGAGGCCGTGAAGGAGACGGAGCGGGTGTTCCGCGAGTTCGGATCGTGGGCAGAGGGCGGAGACTTCTTCGGTTATGCTGTGCTGGCCAGGGAGCTGGAGCGTATTTTCCATACGCCGGTGGGTGTGGACGAGAGCGACGCCCGGGAGCCGTTTTTTAGCAAGACACTGGATTGACGGACCGGCGGGAGTGAACAGGAGGCGACGGGATGCGGTTTGAGGATGTGAAGCGGATTGCCCTGTACTACAAGGCCATTCCGGGGATGCTCCGGCTGCTTCGGCAGGAGCGGGAGGAGCTGGAGGAAGAATACTGCGGCCTGGGCAGTACGGCGGCAGACGGTGCGCCGCATGGGTCGTCGCCCGGGAAACCGACGGAAGCAGCAGGACTTCGAGCGGCGGAAAACGGAACCGGAGAAAGGCTGGAGGAAATCGCGGCACAAGAACGGGTGCTGTTGGCGGACCAGGCCGCCGTGCGGGCATGCCTGGACGGGCTGAACGATAAGTACAAGCAGCTGGTGATCATGCGGTATGTGCGTGGGTACAGCTGGGCGAAAATCAGTGGGAAGCTGGGCACACCGGACAGCACGGCAAGGAGCTGGCACGAGCGGGCCATGGAACGTCTGGGAGAGGGCCTGGAGGAAGTGCCGGGAGCGGCGGGTATTGTAGCCCGTGCCTCGCGCGCGCGTACCTAATATGCGCCGGGAAAATTTGAGTGGGAAAATGGCGCGCCGGCGGCACAGTCAACGGGACCGGTTCGGGCGTGTTTTCCGGGAGCCGGAAGCCACAAAAACAGGGCTAAAGGGAACCGTTTTTCGGCGGCTCCGCGCGCGGCGCGTCAAGATTTCCACAATGTGCGGAATGGATGTGGAAAAACAATTTGCGAATACAGGAGAAAGGGAGGAAAATGGATGGGCATTGTGCGCAGGATCATTGGTGCGGTGCGGTCGTATCTGTTCCGGCGTAAACGGCTGCGCCGCATGAGGCGGATGGGCCCACGGAGAAAGTAAAAAAGCCCGGCGGGCCTGCGGCCTGCCGGGAGGAAGGAGAGACGCATGGAAAAACAGGAAACCGACCTGCTGGATCAGGCCATAGCGGGAGTAGAGCGGCTGATCGTCAGGTACTGCGAGCTTGCGGATGCCGCGCTGTGCATGTCGGCACAGGTCCGTGCCGCGCCGGTGTGCGGACGGATAGAGGCACTGGAGGGCATGAAGGAGGACGCCGTGGATCAGGCCGTGAGGAACATAAGCCGCCTCACCGTTGACCTGGAGCGGATGAAGCGAATAAGGGAGCGGGATGAAGCACCGTCTGTGGAACTGGGGGCAGTGCTGGAGCTGTCGGAGGAAGATCTTCGCGGGCCGGTGGTGACACCGGACAAGGAGACACAGACAGTGACGATTTCGACGCTCGACGGGATGGATCATATACGGCTGACGAAGAAGAAGGCCATGTGCCTGGCCGGGATACTCATTGATCAAAGCCAAAAATTGTGAACATGGAAGCCTCGCCGGACTTCGGGAAAGAACGACGCTTGCTCTCTTTGAGCCATTGTGCGGCGGAACGCTTCAGCTCGTGTTCTGTCAATCTCCGAAAAGCGTAGACGTAGAGTATAAAATCCCCGACACGTACAATGTTTTTGACGTTGGGGACGGGGATATGATCTGGCATAGAAAAACCTCCTTTAGCCCCGGCGGACCGTTGTGGGACGGTCTGCCGGGGCTATTTGTGCGCGTATGGGAATTTTGTCACGGGAGCGGGACCGGGTCGTTGGGGGCGTTGACTTCGAGGGGCTGGCCCTCCCGGCGCATGCGGTCGGCGCAAGCCTGTATCACGTAGCCCTGGACGCTCTCGCCGGCGGCACGGGCGGCGGCTCGGATGGCCGCGCCCACAGGCTTGATGGGGCGCAGGCTGATATAGTCGCACTTGGCGTTGTATTTGTCGTTGTTGCGGCGCTTGCTCTCTGAAACGGGCATCATCTTCCCTCCTTTTCGCCGGGGTATTCTGTCAGGTCAATCATGGTGACGCTGGGCGGCGGCGGGACCATGGCGTGGTATCTGCCGTTCTCGTAGTGCAGATCGGTAACGCCGTCATACCACGTGAGGTCGCCGTGCTGGGCCTGGGCCGCCTCCATACGCTGCTGGGCTTGCTGTTCGGTCAGACCGTCAAAATAGAGGCGCTGGCCGTCGGAAAACTGGGCCACGAGCCGGAACGCGGGGTAAATCTGTTGTTCATCGTCCATAAGGTGCCTCCTCGATACTTTTGTCGCATTATAGCACGAAACAGTGCCGCCGTCTACGGGTTGTGAAGGAAATTGCGGAACAGGTGAGCCTCCAGGCCGCGCCGCTTCCGCTCCTCGGAGCGGTCAAGGTAAATCGCGCCGGTCTCGCTGGGAGTAATGATGCAGCCGCCTTTCCAGATATACAATGCCTGGGTGATGATGTCCAGGGTGGCATAATCGCACTGGGACAGGTCGTGAGGAGTGACGGAAGAAAAACCGTCGTTGAACAGGCTGTTGGAGGCCTCGGCGGCGGTGAGCTGGCTGTCGGACAGCTCCGAGCGGCGGACGGAGGCGCGGATACGGGAGAAGTTGATACCGTCGGGGCCGATCTTGTCGCGGGAAAGGGCGAACAGCTCCGGGTCAGCGGAGAGGATGTAGATAGCGGCCATATAACCGCAGTCCCGCCGGCGGGCGGGCGCGGAGCGGGACGCAAGGGACATGAGCTCGCAGTAGCGGGAATGGTGGTTGTTGTGGTCGATCATGGTGATACCTCCTCGTTAGTTTCGATAGGCGGATTACTCACATTCCGTCTATACAAGGGCGTCTACCCAACGGACACCCTCATAGACCTTTCCGGTAAAACGAGTGATGATTTCGTCAATCTCCGATTCCTGGTCCAAAATGCTCCTGTTGACCGCACAGCAGATAAAGCTGTTTTCGATTCCGCTGTCCCGCATGGTTTCGCATGCAGTGATAATCTGCCGGTAGCAGTTCCAGGCGATACGCCGGTCATCACAGGCCTCCTCAAAACCGCGGAGAATGCTTGCGTACTTGGTGGAAAGAACTTTGAGCTGCAAATCATACTTATTACTTCCCATAGTTCGGTTGTCCTTTCTGCCCTTTACCCTGGGCGGCGGGTAATGAATGGGGTGCCGTCGCTTTATCCGGTGCGGCGGCTCCAAGGTGTCCGGGCGTTGGATTCAGTCCAGGCCGAGGGCCCGGCGGGCGGCGCGCTCGGCGTTGTCGGTGAGCTGGCGCTGCCATGCGCTGTTGCGGGGAGACCAGCGGAAGCCGTTTTGCTTCAGGGCCTGGCGGGTATCCTCGTCGGGCTTACCGTCGAAGATGATCTGGAGCCGGTTCTGTTCGGCGTTACGCACAATCTGGAATCCGTCGTGCTCCTCGGCGGCCTCGCGGGCGGACTGCCGGGCCTGGAGCTTGTCCAGCTCCTCCAGGCGGGCCTGCACCCGCTTGATCTTGCCGCGCAGGCTGGCGAGCTCGAAGTCGGGCATGGGACGCTGCGCAAAGGCGGGAGCGTTGGAGATGGCTGCGTCGTTGCGGGCGGCGATGTCGTCGCTCATGCCGGGGAAGCCCTTCATGGTTTTGTGCTTGCGGTAGTGGGCGTTCATGGCCTTGCCGTCCTCCAGCTGCTTTTGCAGGCGCTGGAGCTGGTCTGTGAGCATTTCCCGGGCGTAGGGGTCAGCGAGATCCACGGGGCCGGAACCGGTGCTCTTGATCTTGTCCAAGATGACCTCGATTTCCTTGTATTCCTGCCACAGGCTGTCCTCCCGGGCGTTCTGGCGGTTCTTCTTCTTCACGGGGAAGTTGGAGCCGCCGGAAACCAACACGCTGGGGCAGCTGGCCCCGTTGCGGTTGTAGTCGTTCGTCCACTGGGCGAGACGGCGGGCGTAGCGGTCCAGAAGGGCGTCCAGTTTGCCGTGGTAGTAGGGGCTTGTGGCGGCCTTGCACCGCTCCACCAAAGCGGCGGCTTTGTCAACGGCGGCCCGGTATTCGTTGGTGGCCCGGTTTTCAGGGTAGTCCCGCATGGACATCATTTCGTGTGCCCGGCGGGCCATGCTCTCGTCGATGGGGTAATACTTCGGGCGGTGCGCGGCCTCGTCGGCCTGCTCCTGGGGTTGGGGTTCGGCGGCGGTTGCGTCGATGATTGCGTCGAGATCCGCGTTTAACAGGTTCAGCTGTTCGTGCATGGTGTTTCCTCCTTGTTGTGTGGTTTACAGGTTGAGAAGCCGACGGGCCTTGTCCTCGTCAACGAAGTTTGACCATCCGGCCTTGCAAAGTTCCTCGGCGGCCTGGTGAAGCGTAAGAGCACCGGATTTCAAATCGTCGCGCAGGCTCTCCAAAATGCTCTTGACGGGAAACGGGTCTTTGCGCATGGTATCAGATCCTTTCTGTGGTTTCGTGTTGTGTCCCTGTTGGGCTGGGGTCGGGTCGCTTTGTCCGGTGCGGCCCGCTAAGATGTCCGGGCTGGGGTCAATCGTCAAAACTGCTGGCCTCTTCGGGCGTGTAGGCGTAGTTACAATCAATGCCGTTCGCCTCCATCAATGCGGATACCTGGGAGCCGTTCATGCCTGTAAAGCAGAGCGTGCCGTCTACGATGGAAGCGCCGAGGCGGGCGGCCAGTTCGGGCAAGTCGCCGAAGTAGTTCATGGCGACGGCGAAAATAGAGCCGTTCGCGTTGTGTTCTGCGTTGTAATCGCCCATAGAAATATCCTCCTGTTTTGTGTTGTAGCCCTGCCGGGCTGGGGTCGGGTCGCTTTGTCCGGTGCGGCCCGCTAAGGTATCCGGGCTGGGGTTAAATCGTCCCCCATGGTGCAGCGCTGTATTCCGCCGTGTTGACCACGAGGAAAGACTTGTAAGAGCGGGAGAAATCAACCAAGGCAAGCTCCAGAGGGTCGTTCATGGTTGCGTCCTCACTGGCCTGATAGATGAAACAGTCGAGCAGCTTTGCAAACTTGTAGTGCCAGGGAAGCAACTTCTCGTGGTAGTCCTCGCACTGGCGCTCCTGAACCAGGGGCGGAACTTCGGGCTTGCTGGGGATGGAATCGTCCCATTCTGATTTGTAGCGGGTGGAGTAAGCGCGGGCGTTCAGGCTGTAAAGGCGGTTGAAGATCAAGCCGGAGCAGTAAAAACCGTAGCGGTCGCGGCAATCAGAAAGGGCCTTGTGCAGGCTGTCGGGGGCCTCGAAGCCGAAGCGGTTGAACCCGCTGTTCATGATGTATTCCAGGGTGTTGGAGAGGGTGGAAGTTGCGCGGTTGTCCATCATAAAGCAAGACATTTTTGTACCTCCTGTTTTGTGTTGTGGCCTGCCATCATCAGCGCCGGGCGGCCATTCCCGACGGACGGCCCGGGCGGGCCGTTTCGGCTGTTGTTATGCGACGCGGACGTAAAAGGCGGATCGCTTGCCACTCCACTTTGCGCCGGCTGCCTTGATTTCATCGGCGTGTTTGTCGGTGTCGCCGGAGATCCAGACCACAGGAGAGGCGGTGTGTGCGCCCTTGATGGTGGTGGTTACGCCGTCCAGGCCGGTAAAGCGGGCCGCGATGATTTCGGCAGCGGTCTTGGGGTCGTTGGGAGCGTCCTGGGCGTTGTTGCGGGCGGTGGCCTCGTCGGCCTGCTGGGCGACGCGCTCCTGGAGCTGGGCGTTTTCGTGCTCGACGGTGGAAAGCTCGTCCTCCAGGGTGGAAATCTTGACGTTGAGCTGTTCGGCCTCGTTGGCCTGCTGCTGCACGCGCTCCTCCAGGGCGGCCGCGCCGGCCTCGGCACGGTTCAGCTTGTCTTGAAGGCGGGCGATCTCGGCGCGGAGCTGTTCGGCCTCGTCGGTCTTGCTTGCGGCGGACTGGGTAAAATACGCCTTGACGGCGCGGGTTGCGTTCTCGTCGGGCCGGATGGGAAGAATCAGGGCCACGGGTTCGCCGCTGATGTAGGCAACGGCAGCGGCCTTGGGGCCGGGAGCGCGGAGCGTAAAACCAGGGGAAAGCGCGGAAATATACCGCGTGTCGTAAAGGGCCACAAAGTCCTTTTCGGCGTTGTAGTAGGCGGCGGCGGTGCGCTTCTTGTCGAGAGTGAGAACCAGGGGGCAACGGGCCATGTCGCCGGCGTCGTTGGCGGCATTGACGGCGTCCTGGAAAGTCTTTTCCAGGTTGAAGTCCACCTCGTCGCGCTTCTCGCCGTTCTGGATGGAGTAGTTGCCCGCCTCGCAGCAGGTGACGGGCTGGACGACAGAGGAATATTCCCAGGGGAACATCTTGTAGGCGGTGCAGCCGTTGGTAACGTAGATCTCGCCCTCGCCGGCGGTACGGCAGATAAGACGCTGGGAGCCCTTCAGGGCCTTTGTTGCGTCGGCGGTGAAATTGCCGGTAAATTTTTTCATGCTGATAACCTCCCGATAATCCGTGAATGTTCTTGTGTGGCCCGTATGGGCTGGGGCTGGGTTGCTTTGTGCGGTGCAACCCTGCTAAAGTGTCCGCTTTGCCGGGGTCAGCGCTTGGACTTCTCAACCTGGAGAGCATGGAAAAGATGGGCCTTTGCCATGTAGAAATGGGGGTCAACCTCCGGGGCCTCCTCCCCTGCTGCGGCGGCGGCCTCGCGGGCGGCCTTGCCGGGCTTGTCGGTGTACTTCCAGAGATTGCAGGTCAGTGCGGCGTGCTGGCCCTTCTTCACGCTGTACCCCATGCGCTTCCACTCGGCGAAGGTGTGGAAGGTCTCGGCGGCCAGCATAGCGAAGAAGATACCGTCGGGGGTCTCGTCGCTGCCCTCGGCAACGGTGATTTTCACGGCCGCGCGGCGGGCGCTGATTTGCTCGGCGGTGTGGGTGGCGTTGACGAGCTCGGCGAGCTGGTCGGTGGAGAAGCTGGAGCGGACGGTCTCGAAGATGATCTCGTTGTTTGTCATGGCGGTTTTCCTTTCTGGCCTGCTGGCCTGTCGTTTTAGCGTTGCACTGTTGCGTGCTGTTCGGTGTGCTTTGAGAATAGCACTGTTGCGTGCCGAAGTCAAGCATATTTTTTTGCCGCTGCGCCGTTCCCCCTACGGGGGAAAAATTTTTGAGCGGTCCCGGCGCGGTTGATTTTCGCCCGCGGCGGTGGTAGAATAATTCCGGCGGGGCGGCTGCGAACTGGCCGCCCGTGCCGGGTGTTATAGCGTCGGGGGTGTCTTGCGAGGACGGGCCCCCGGCGCTTTACTTGTTCAGCAGGTCCCGGAGACGCTGGCGGAACTCGTCCAGGTCTTTGCACTCGCTGGCGAGTAGCAAGAGCCGGAGCCGTTCAGCCTCCCGGGCCTGTTGCACAAGCAGTTCGCTTGCGGTTGGCGTGGTCATATTCACCTCCCCTTTCTGGTCGCCATGGCCGTGCGGCCTGTGGCGGTTCGCTGGGCGGTGGCCGGTGGGCCTCCGCTTGCCCCGGATGATAGCGGCATTTTTTCGGGCCGTCAATAGGCCGAAAACCGTTCCCCCATTCCCCCCTACGGGGGAATTGGGGAAGTTTTTTTGCACAAATTTTCGGGGTGATTTTCTGTGCAAAATGCTGTGTTTGGGGGGATTATAGGGGGGGCAGATAGCTTAGACTACCAGGAAACCAGACCGGGCGCATAAAACCCCTCCGGCGGGCCTGGGGGCGTCCGTCGGTGTGAGGCAGGACGGGCCGGCGGTGGGCCGGAATGGTGGCGGATCGGACGCCAGGAGAACGCGGGGAGATGGGCAGGGCGTGGACCTGGTTCGTGCAGTGGCCCGTATGCGCCAAACAGTCCAGGCCCCAGACCCAGGCCAAAAGCCCAGACCACAGGCCCAGACCGAAGGCCCAGACCACAGGCCCAGACCGAAGGCCAAGACCACAGGCCAAGGCCACAGGCCCAGGCCACAAGCCCAGACCAAAGGCCCAGACCAAAGGCCCAGACCGCAGGCCCAGACCGCAGGCCCAGGCCACAAGCCAAAGCAAGACAGCCAAGAGGCAAAGAACAAACTAAACGCGCCCGCCCGCGCGAAATCCAAACGCGCCCGCGCCCACACGCGCCCCCGCCCGCGAAATCTAAACGCGCACGCGCGCGGGTCCTTCTGGCGCGCGCATAATCCTGCGGGTTCGGAAGCGCAAAATTTTTTTAGGTAAGGGGTCAAAAAATCGCTTCCCTGGGGTCGGGCCCGGGCATGGGAGGGGGGTCAAAAACGAGACGAAATACGAAAAAACCGCCCTGGCCTTGAAGGCAGGGCGGAGAATGAGGCGAGGGGCAGGAGCTGGTAACCGTGAAGGCGGAGGGGGATGGCGGGAGCGGAGCGACGAGAGATGGGAATAAAAAAGCACCGTGTAAAAACACGGTGCCGTTTTATTCATCCTCTCCGGTCAGCCACTCCATGGAAACACCGAGGACGCGGGAGAAGATCACAAGCTCGAAGTCTGCGACCAGGCGCTTCCCGGTCTCAATCCGGCTGATGGCCATTTGGCCCATCTGCAAACCGTTCAACTGCATCCTGATGGCAAGCTCCTCCTGGGTAAGGCCGGCGTCCATCCTCCACTGGCGGATACGATCACCGGAGATATTACACTTCTTTCCGTCCGGGGTGTAGAGCCGCACGACATCTCCCTCCTGCGTATAATCATCTTTTACATATTGACGATACCACGTTGTCGCGTTATGCTTATAAAAAAGATGATTAGAGCGCATCTTTTTTAATTAGAGACAGGAAAGGTGAGAAACAATGAAACACATGAAGCGAGCGGCGGCCTACCTACTGGCGTGCGTGATACTGTGCGCGGCCATGGCAGGGTGCGGATCACAGCAGGAACAGGAAGAGACACAACAGAAGGGCACGGTTTCTTCCGAACAGGGAGAACAGGAACAGATGCCGAGCGAGGTGCCGGAGAGCGTGGGGACCGTTTTTGAACAGTACGAGGCAGGGCTGGAGGGAAAAGGGATTTCTTACGAGAGGGTGCAGATGGCGGCCGAGATCGTAGGAGCGACCGAAGGCGTAAAGTACAAGATCGGAGACGGAGCCGTGGAGCTGTATCTTTTCGACGAAGCGGACGAGGCCTATGCACAGGCGCTTGAAAAGCAGTCGCTGACAATGGAAGGGTTCGGAGCTTTCCCGGCAACAGTAGAAAAAGGAATGGCGATCATCGTCTCGGATTTAGAAGAGGAAACCTATCTGGACATCTTCCATTCGATTGTCGTTTCTGAATAGGAGCAGACAATGTTTGGAATATTCGGGAAAAAGAAAAAGCGCGGCATAACAGCGAGAACGTCTGTTTCAGCTGAAACAAAGGTGACCGAAATATCAGGAAGAGATATGATACGCATGGACCAAGGCTGGAAACAGGACGAGCGAGGAGCGTGGCAGCCGCCGGATACCGTGTGGGCATCTCAACGAGGAGAGGTCTACCACAGGTTCTACTTCTGCTGCGGAGGGGCAGTGAAGGCAAAGATGATGCCGGAGCGCGAGGCAATTAGAAAAGGCTATCGACGGTGCTCTCGATGCGACTGGGATCGGAAATACCAGTATCTTTGAAAGGGAACAGATTACCGGCAGAAAAAATTTTTGAGAGTTAGCAACTTTCGCAGGTTTTTCGTGATAATATCATATCGTCGAAGTAGAGCCCGTGGCGGAAACGCTGCGGGCTTTGCTATTGGCGCGTCCTGTTCCGGCCGAAGCCCTGCGCTCCAGCGCGGGGTCCTGATGTAGGCCGAGTGGGACGCGCCGCCTATTTTTGGAGGTGCGAGATGCCGAAGCGGAGCGAAAAGCGCGACACCGCCAAGGCTGAATATATCGCCCGAAAAAGCCGGGGCGAGGAAGTAAGCCTGCGGGAGCTGGCGCAGGAGCTGGGAGCGAGCTATCAGACCATACGGAACTGGAAGGCGGCGGACCGGTGGGACGAGGCCCTGCCAAAGAAGAAGCGGGGCGGACAGCCGGGGAACCGGAACAGCGCCGGGAAGCGAAACGCGGCGGGAAGCCACCCGGGAGCGCCGGCGGGGAACAAAAACGCAGAGAAGGACGGAGCTTACAGCGCCGTCTTTTTTAATATGCTGACCCCCGACGAGCGGGAGCTGGTGGAGCAGACGCCGCTGGGCGGACGGGAAGCACTGGAGCACGAGATGCAGATCCTGAAGTTCCGGGAGCACAAGATCCTGGGAAAGATCGCGGAATACGAGGCCGCGCCGGAAGACAGCCTGTACCTCTCTTCCCTGCTGGACATGCGTATGCCGGCAGGGCGCGGAAAGGACAAGAAGGACGGGGCGGTACAGAACATGGGAATGTATAGCAAGGACAGCGCCTTCAGCCGGGCGCTGAAATTGCAGGAGGCGCTATACAAAGTCCAGGGGCGTATCGCAAAGATTGCCGACAGCCTGCGAGCCATGGAGGAAAGCGAGAAGCGGATGGAGCTGGAGCGGGAGAGGCTGGCCCTGCTGCGGATGCGAGCAACCGGCGCGGTGGATGTGCCGGACCCGGAGGGCGGCGAGGACGCGGAGGAGATGGCATGATGGAAAGCATTTTGACGGTCCTGCTGGGCGGCGTGCTGCTGGCTGCGGCACTGCTTGGCGGGGCACTGTTGGTTCCTCACCCATGGGGGATCGTGCCGGTGGCGGTGGTCATAGCCGGATGGACAGCGGCGTGCTGCTTCATGGCCGTCACGCAGGTGGAGATGCTGGGTATGCTGATCACGGCGACCGCGGCGATCTTCACGGCGGCTCGCCTGGGCGAAGGGCGGTGGAATGAATGAAACTCTACACCAGCAAGGTGGTGGCCCAGTGGCTGGGCGTGACGGAGCGGCGTGTGCGGCAGCTCCGGGACGAGGGTGTGATCGCGGAGGCGAGACCGGGCCTATATGAACTTCAGCCAACGGTGGCGAGGTACATCACCTACATCGGGGGAGCGGGCAAGGAGACGCTGACCCAGGAGAGGACAAAGCTGACAAAGGCAAAGCGCGAGGCGGCGGAGCTGGAGAACGAGCTGCGCCGCGGCGATGTCCACCGAACGGAGGACATCGAGCGGGGAATCCAGACCATGTTCCTGAATATACGGAGCCGGTTCCTTGCCCTGCCAGCCAAACTGTCGCCCACGCTGGCGACACTGGGCGGAGACCAGACCGCCATTTTTGACGAGCTGAAGGGGGCCATCGACGAGATCCTGGAGGAAATGAGCAACTATCGGGTGGCCTTTGCGGTACAGGATGGTGAAGAGAATGGAGAGAACACGGAATAAAAACCCGTGCGCCGGGTGCGTATGGCCCATGTACGCCGAGGGGAACAAGGTGATCTGCCCGTTCCAGCGGTGTGTGAAAAAGGAATATGAGCCGCTGTGGCTGCGGAAAAAGGACACAGGCGATGAAAAAGCGGAAGCTCATTGACCTGCCAAAGCAGACCATGGACATGCTGGCCAGATGCGCGGCAACGCTGAAGCCACCACCGGAGCTGACGCTATCAGAGTGGGCGGACCGATACCGGGTGCTGTCGGCGGAGAGCAGCGCGGAGCCGGGACGGTGGCACACGGACAAGGCTCCGTACCAGCGGGAGATCATGGACGCCATCGGAGACCCGCATATCCGCAAGGTGGTCATCATGAGCGCGGCCCAGATCGGAAAGACGGACGCCTTTATCCTCAACCCCCTGGGGTACTACATGGACTATGCCCCTGCCCCAATCCTGGTGATGCAGCCGACCCTGGACATGGGACAGACCTTCTCCAAGGACCGACTGGCACCCATGATCCGGGACACGCCGGAGCTGCGGGACAAGGTGGACGTAAAAAGCCGGTACAGCGGAAACACCATCATGAAGAAGAACTTCCCCGGAGGGCATATCACCATCGTGGGAGCCAACAGCGCAACAGGACTTGCCAGCCGGCCAATCAAGGTCCTGCTGGCGGACGAGGTGGACCGCTACCCTGCCAGTGCCGGTACGGAGGGCGATCCGTTGAGCCTGGCCCAGAAACGGCAGACCACCTTCTGGGACAAGAAGACGGTGATCGTCTCCACACCGGTGCTGAAAGGACAAAGCCGCATCGAGACGGAGTTCAACCAGAGCACCAGGGAGGAATGGAACGTGCCGTGCCCAGAGTGCGGCCACTATCAACCGCTGGTGTGGGCCAACGTGATCTTCGACAAGGATGATCCACAGGGGGACGTGCTCTACAAGTGCGAGCGGTGCGGCGTGGTGAACGGCGAATACCGCTGGAAGCAGGCTGGGCGCAGAGGGAAATTCGTGGCGGAGAATCCTGGCGCGGAGGCCAGGGGGTTCCACCTGAACACGCTGGCATCCGCCTTCTGCTCCTGGAAGGAGATCGTACAGAAGTTCCTTGTGGCCAAGGAGCAGCTGGACCAGGGAAACCCGGAGGGCATGAAGGTGTGGGTAAACACCGAGCTGGGCGAGACCTGGGAGGAGCAGGGCGAGCAGGTGGAGGAAGCCGCTCTCTACAACCGCCGGGAGCTGTACGACGCGGATGTGCCGGAGGACGTGCTGGTGCTGACGGCAGGCGTAGACGTGCAGGACGACCGCTTCGAGGTGGAGGTGGTCGGCTGGGGCGTAGGAAAGGAGAGCTGGGGCATCCGCTACCAGAAGATCTACGGAGATCTGCTGAAAGAGCAGGTATGGGCAGACCTGGACGCCTTTTTACTGGCTGGATTCAAAAAGAAGGATGGAACGGCGCTGCACATCATCAGCACCTGCATGGACAGCGGCGGACACCACGCCGACCAGGTACTGCGCTTCTGCCGGGACCGGTGGGAGCGGAAGGTATGGGCCATCAAGGGCAAGGGCGGCAGCGACGTGCCGTACATCCGAAACCCGTCCACGAACAACCGCGTGAAAGCGCCGCTGTTCACCATCGGCGTGGACGCGGGAAAGGCGCTGCTGTACCAGAGACTGCGGCATGAAACCAAGGGACCGAACTACTGCCACTTCCCCATAAATGAGGAGGCAGGTTACGACGAGGCCTACTTCAAGGGCCTGGCATCAGAGAAGATGGTGGTGCGCTTCCGGAAGGGGCGGCCGGTGGTGGTGTGGGAGCTGATCGACAGCAAGCACAAACGCAACGAGCCGCTGGACCTGCGCAACTACGCCACTGCCGCACTGGAGATCGCCAACCCGGTGCTCCAGGTGACGGAGGGCGCGCCGCAGCCGAGAAAACGCCCGGTGGGGCGGCGCATGCGAGGAGGCGTGTAACAAATGGCAATTTTCAGTAAGGAGCTATGCCAGCAGAAGCTGAACACATGGCTGGCGGCGGAGGAGGCCGTGGCCACGGGACAGAGCTACCAGATCGGCTCCAGAATGCTGACGCGGGCGGACCTGAAGCAGGTGCGGGAGCAGATGGAATACTGGGCCGGAAAGCTGGCGGAAGCCGAGGCCGAGGAGAAACACAATGGCAGGAACCGGGCCTACCGGGCCGTCATTCGTGATTTGTGAGGAGGGGGAAGATGGCGAAACCGAATATCCTGGACAGGGCGGTGGCCACCGTCGCCCCGGTACATGCGGCGAAGCGGGCGGCGGCGAGAGCGGCCCTGTCCGTGCTCAACATCGGGTACGGAAACTACGGGGCCAACCAGACCAAGAAGAGCATGAGGGGCTGGATGTTCCATGGAGGAAGCGCCAAGGAGGACATCGAGGACAACCTGGATGTGCTGCGCCAGCGGAGCCGCGACGCATACATGGGCATCCCGACGGCGGCGGCAGCCCTGAAAACCATGCGCACGAACGTGGTGGCCAGCGGGCTGATCCCGTCCCCGCAGATCGACGGGGCATACCTGGGGCTGACGGAGGAACAGACGGAAGCCGTGCAGGAGCAGATCACAAGGGAGTTTGCACTGTGGGCAGACACGCCGGTGTGCGATGCGGAGCGAGTGGACAACTTCTACCAGCTCCAGCAGCTGGCGTTCCTATCCTACCTGATGAACGGGGACACGGTGGCCCTACTGCCAGTGAAGAGGATGGCGGGGCAGACCTACGACCTGCGGGTGCGGTTGATCGAGGGAGACCGAGTATGTTCGCCGGACGGCTTTGACCGGCTGGCACCATGCGAGGTGCAGGGGCACAAGGTACACAACATCGTGCAGGGCGTGGAGACAGACAGGGACGGAATGGTGGTGGCCTACTGGATATGCAACCGCCATCCGCTGGGCAGCTTCAGCGCCGTGGATGCAGAGGGAATTACCTGGAAACGGGTGGAAGCCTACGGGGCCGCAACGGGACGGAGGAACGTGCTTCACCTAATGAGCCGGGAGAGAATAGGCCAGCGGAGAGGCGTACCGATCCTGGCACCGGTGCTGGAGGCCCTGAAGCAGCTGGGACGATATACAGAGGCGGAAATCACCGCCGCTGTGATCTCCGCGGCGTTTACGGTGTTCATCAAGTCCCAAAGCCCGGAAAGCGGGCGGCCATTCGGGGAGATGATCCCGGCCTCGGAGCTGATCGACCAGCAGGACCCGGCCAGCATCGAACTGGGGCCGGGAGCCATCATCGACCTGAACCCGGGAGAGGAACCGGTGTTTGCCGACCCGAAGCACCCGAACACGGGATATGACACCTTTACAAACGCCATGATCAAGCTGATCGGCGCGGCGCTGGAGATCCCGCCGGAAGTGATGCTCAAACAGTTCACCACCAGTTACTCCGCCGCACGGGGCGCGCTCAACGAGTTCTGGCGGGTATGCAGCATGCAGAGGGACTGGTTCGCGGACGACTTCTGCCAGCCAATCTACGAGGAGTGGATGGCAGAGGCGGTGGCACGGGGGCGGATCAACGCACCAGGATTTTTCACAGACCCGGCCCGGAGAAAGGCATACACGGCATGCGCATGGAACGGACCGGCCAGAACCAACCTGAACCCGGTGCAGGAGGTTGAGGCGGCCATCAAGCGGGTAGACGCCTGCTTCTCCACGGCATCGGAGGAGACGGCCCAGATGACGGGCGGGGACTACAACCGGAACATCCGGCAGCGGGCCATGGAGGCCAGACGGAAGCGGGAGGTGGACGAGATCACCAACCAGACCCAGCCGGCGGCACCAGCGCCCGGAGCGGGCGGAGAAGGACAAGGAGGAACGGCAAATGCCTGACAACAAGAAATTTTGGCAGTTCAGAAACTCGGTGGACAACACCGTGGAGCTGCTGCTGTACGGTGACATCTCCCAGACCAGCTGGTGGGGGGACGAGGTGACGCCGAGACAATTTGCAGACGAGCTGGCTGGCCTGGGAGCACTGGACAAGATCGTGGTACGCATTAACAGCGGCGGCGGTGATGTGTTTGCGGCACAGGCCATCGGAAACCTGCTGGAGCAGCATCCGGCGGAGGTGTCGGCCAAGATCGACGGACTGTGCGCCAGCGCGGCCACCATCGTGGCATGCCACTGCGGAAAGGTGATCGCGGCCAACGACAGCACCTACATGGTGCATCCGGTACGCATCGGCGCATACGGGTACTACGACGCAGAGGAGCTGCGGAAATACACCGAGGCGCTGGCGGCCATCAAGGAGAGCATCGTGGGCCTGTACGTCAAAAAGACCGGGCGGGACAGGGACGAGGTGACGGCGTGGATGGACGCTACCAGCTGGTGGACAGCGGCAACGGCCAAGGACAACGGATTTGTGGACGAGCTGGTGGACGAGGAGGCTGTGGCGGTGGAAAACCGTGGCGGGCTTTTGTTCATCAACAGCGTCAACATGCACCTGCCTTTTGACGAGGCACCCAACTTCGTACAGAGCAGCATGGAAGCGCCAGCGGCCGCCGGAGGCTTTGTAAATAAAAAATGCCACAAGGAGGAAGCAGACATGGCAAATGAAATCAAGACCGTGGACGACCTGCGGGGGGCTTACCCCAAGCTGGTGGGCGAGATCGAGGAGGCGGCGGCGCAGGAAGCCAGAGATGCAGAGCGCCAGCGCATCCAGGACATCGAGGACATGAGCCTGCCCGGCAGCGAGGAGATGACCGCCGAGGCCAAGTTCACCAAGCCTATGAGCGCGGAAGACTACGCAAAGGCCGTGGTGAAGAACGCCAAGAAGCAGGGAGAAAAGTTCCTTGCGGGCATGGCTAAGGACGCCGAGGACGGCGGCGTGAACGGCGTGGAGGCCAGCGCCGGCGCTGTGGGCGGCGAGAAGAAGGACGAGTTCATGGACGCGCTCAAGGCCATGGGCGCAAAGAAATAAAGGGAGGGACAGAACATGAGCATGGATCTGGCGAAGAAGACCTTTTCCACCGCGCCCGACTACCTGATCGCGGGAGGAGCGGAAATCAATACCGCAGTCAAGGTGGCTTCCGTCGCCGTGAAGCGGGGCGCTGTGGTGGTCCTGGACGGTGACGGGAAGCTGGCAATCCCCACCGTGAGCGGTGAGCCCGATAGCTACACTGTGGACACAACCGGCCTGTACGGAATCGCGGCAGACGACGCGGAGGCCGAAGAGGAGGTCGTGGTCTACCTGACCGGCGCATTCTTCGGCGACGCGCTGGTACTGCCCGAGAATGCCACCGTGGCCGATGTGGAAGTGCCCCTGCGCGAGCTGGGCATCTTCGTGAAATGAGGAGGAGAGCAACATGGCGAATGAAGTAAATATCTACACCCCCAGATACCTGGCGGAGGTGGTGCGGCAGGCCCCGCCCGTCCACACCTATTTCCGGGACACCTTTTTCACCAACGTGAAGACCTTTTCTACCGAGCGGGTGGACATTGACCTGGTGAAGGGAGACCGGCGCATGGCGGCCTTCGTCCACCCCCGCGCCGGCGGCAAGGTGCTGACCGCCAATGGATACACCACCGAGAGCTACAAGCCCCCACTGGTGAATCCCTACGACGTGACCACCGCCGACCAGCTGATGACCCGCCTGCCGGGCGAGGACCTTTACAGCGGCATGACCCCTGCCCAGCGGGCGGCCCAGAAGCTGATGGAGGAGTACGCCACCCTGAACGACGCCACCACCCGGCGCGAGGAGTGGATGGCCGTGCAGGCCATCGTCACCGGCAAGATCCCCATTGTGGGCGAGGGCGTGAACGAGATCATCGACTTCGGATTCAGCAACAAGGTGGAGCTGTCCGGCGACAACAAGTGGGGAGGCTCCAAGGCCGACATTCTGGGCAACCTGGGCGACTGGGTGGACCAGGTGCTCCACGGCGGCTTCGCCAACGTGGACACCCTCATCATGGGCAAGGCGGCCAAGAAGGCGTTCTTCAACGACGCCAATGTGCAGAAGATGCTGGACAACCGGCGCATGAACATCGGCGAGATTGCTCCCCGGGACCTGCCCAACGGCGTGCGCTATCTGGGCCGACTGACCGACCCCAGCCTGGAGCTTTACAGCTATGGCGAGGTTTACTATGACGACTGGACCGATCCGGACGAGCCCGCCACCAAGCCTCTGATCCCCGACAATGTGGTGGTGCTGATCAGCTCCAAGCCCAACTACATGCTGGCCTACGGCCTGTGCACCTACATCGACGACGCCAGCCAGGCCTGGGTGACCGCACAGACCGCGCGCCTGCTGCGTAGCTATGTGGAGCACCACCCCGACCGGCGCATGGTGGAGCTGCAGGCCCATCCCCTGCCCATCCCCGACAAGGTGGACAGCTGGCTGGTGGCAACGGTGTGCTGACGATCAATCCCCTGCCCGCGGCGAGCGGGCGGGGGATTTTCCGTGGAGGGAACGACGATGGCACTGTTTGAGCTGGAACAGGACTACGGCCCAAAGCCGGGCGAGGAATGGAAAGCGCCAACCTTTAAGGAGTGTGCGGCGGTGGACATCGACCAGGCGTTTTTCGCGCAGGACGAGCACGCGGAATGGCACACCGTAGACGGGAAAAAGGCGCTGGTGATCCTGGAGGACCAGGGGCTGAAGGAGCGATCCGCCCACTGGGAGGCGGGGGCCAAGCAGAACTTTGACACCGGACTGTATCTGGCGTACACCGTGATCTACATCCGGGTGGAGGACTATGGACCGAAGCCGAAGGTGGGAAAGCACCTTGTACTGGACAAAGGGGAACCGATGCAGCGGACTTACAGCATTTTGAGCTGTGAGGAGGAGGCGGGCGTCTACCGTATCTCCATGGAGAGGACCAGACAATGAGCAGCGTAACCTACAACAAGGACACCATGACCATCACCCTGGAAGGGATGGAGGATGTGGCCAAGGTGCTGGGCGACCTGAAAAGCAAGACCCCGGCGGCGGCAAAGGTAGCCATCAACGCCACGGCGCGGCAGGCAAAGAAGCTGATGATCGCGCAGGCAAAGGCGAGGTACGCGGTAAACGCGGCGGGCCAGCGGCACCTGAAGGACCTGACGCAGCGGAAGAAGGCCACCAACACAAGTTTGAGCGCGGAACTTTATATCGCAAAGATGCGAAACGACCTGGGCTACTTCCAGCACAGACCGACAGAGAGCTTTACCGGGCAGCAGGTTATGAGGCGAGCACCGCAGCACGTAAAGGCCCGGGTGCTGAAATCCTCGTCTATGCAGGCACTGACCGGCGAGAAGGGGAATTTGAGCAAGGGCTTTCTGGTGGAGTTCAAAAGCGGACATGTGGGCATGGTGCAGCGCCGCATAGGCTCCAGCTCCAGCCACCGGACCACCGAGCGGGGGCACAAGCGCTGGACCACCAGGGACGGACGAGTGGAAAAGCTGGTGACCATGGGAAGCCCGTCGGCTGCGGCCATGCACAGCACAGTGTGGCCTATCGTGGAACCGGACGTGGTGGAGTACCTGCAGGAGCGGCTGATGGAACAAACCGAGCGGGTGATCGAACGGGCCAAGAGCAGGAAGGTGTAAGGGATGAAGGATTACTGGAGCGCGGTGGAGGCCGCCGGAATCGGGCGCACCCCGCAGCTGTGCCAAGACGCACTGGTGGAGATGCTGGAGGAGCTGTTCGAGGGGAAGAAGTACAACGGGCAGCAGGGACGCAAGGCACTGAAAATCTATAAGCAGGACCTGCCGGTGCCGGAGGACTACGACGCGGATGTGGACACAGACGCGGCGGCGGCTCCGTATATCGTAGCGCGTATGTCTGGCGGAAGCGTCAAGGACGACGACGGGCCGCAGGAGGTAGAGTTCTCGCTGATCATCTGCGCCTATGACGAGGGAGTGGGGCGAGAGGGCTACCAGGACGTGGCCAACATCAAGGAGGACATCGTGCAGCGGCTGTGCACCAAGCCGTATTTTGGCGGGTGCTTTACGGTACTGAAGCCATTTGCCTGGGCCATGCAGAACGACGACACACACCCGTACTACTTCGGCGCGTGCAACTTCACATGCACGGCCCCGGCGCTGACCCAGGACACAGAATTGGAGGAGTTGACATGAATAAGAAGACGACCGGCCAGGAGGATGCAACCGTGGCGACCGCTGCGGAGGATCTGGACAAGCGCGAGGAGAACACCGCGCCCGCCAAGAAGCCGCGCAGGGCTGCGACGGCCAAGAGGAGCGGGGCGCAGGTGTATTGCGGCCCGACTGTGCGTGGGGTGGCGAAGCAGTACACCGTCTACGCCGGGGGCATCCCGGCGGAGCTGGAGGAGTTCATCCAGCACCACCCGGAAGCCGCTGCCCTTGTGGTGCCGGTGGAAAAGTTCGCACAGACCAGGAAGCGGCTGGAGACGGCCGGAACGGCAGAGGCCATGGTATATCGGAAAATCAAATCTGCACTGTAAGGAGGAAACAAACCTATGGCTTATAAGCATGGCGTATATACCAGCGAGGTAGCCACCAGCCTGGTGGCACCCATCGAGGGAACGGCAGGCCTGATGGTAGTTGTGGGCACGGCCCCGGTGAATATGCTGGAGGACCCGGCCAGCGCGGTGAACAAGCCGCTGCTGGTGCACAACTACAAGGAGGCCGTGGAAGCGGTGGGCTATGTGGGTGACTTTGCACAGTACACCCTGTGCGAGGCCATCAGCGCGGCATTCAGCGTAGTGAGCGTGGCGCCCATGGTGCTGATCAACGTGCTGGACCCCGCCAAGCACACCAGCGACATCGAGGAGACCACCATCCAGATCAATGACGGCGTGGCCGTACTGGACCAGGTGGGCGTGCTGCTGGGCGAGCTGACGGTAAAGGCGGAGGAGGCCACCCTGACGGCGGGAGAGGACTACACCACCACCTGGAACGAGGACGGAACGGTGAGCATCGTGGTGCTGGAAACCGGCGCGGCCGGCGAAGCCACCAACCTGACTGTGACCGGAAAGAAGCTGGACCCCAGCAAGGTGACCGACACCGACATCGTAGGCGGAGTGGACGTGAACACCGGCAAGGAGACGGGCCTGGAGGTGGTGCGGCAGGTGTACCCCCTGCTGGGCATGACCCCCGGCATCCTTGTGGCCAACCGGTACAGCAAGAACGCCACGGTGTCCGCGGCCCTGCAGGCAAAGACCAAGGACATCAACAGCGTCTACAAGGCGGTGTGCGTGGTAGACATCGACAGCAGCTCCGGCGGCGCGACCAAGTACACCGAAGTGAAGAAAACCAAGGAAGGACAGGCAGTGAGCGACCCCAACGCCTACGGCGTGTGGCTTTACGGAAAGGTGGGCGAGACGGCTTACAGCGGCTCCATCCTGGCGGCGGCTCTGACCGCATACACGGACGCAGTGAACGACGACACCCCCAACGTCAGCCCCAGCAACAAAACTATCGCCATCTCGGCGGCCTGCCTGGAGGACGGCACGGAGGTGGTGCTGGATCAGGAACAGGCCAATGTGGTGAACAGCTACGGAGTGGCAACCTGGCTCAACATGAACGGCTTCCGCCTGTGGGGCAACAACACCGCGGCATACCCCGGAAACACCGACCCGAAGGACCGGTGGTTCAGCGTGCGTCGCTTTTTGAACTGGGCGGCCAACAGCTTCATTCTTACCTATTTCCAGAAGGTGGACAGCCCGGCCAACAAGCGACTGATCGAGGCAATCGTGGACAGCGAGAACGTGAGGGGCAACGGATTCGTGGCCCGCGGCGTGTGCGCCAGATATGAGATTACCTACAACGAGGACGAGAACACCACGGTGGATCTGCTGGACGGGAAGATCACTTTCCACCAGTACATCACCCCGTTCACCCCGGCAGAGGATATTGAGGACATCATCGAGTTTGACCCCAATGCCCTGTCCGAGGCGCTGTCCTAATGAGGGAGGGAGACACACATGATTTCTAACAACTACATCCCGGAGAAGATCAACGACTACAACGCCTACCTGGACGGAACCAAGATGATCGGCGTGGCCGCCTCTGTCACCCTGCCGGAGGTGAATATGAAGAGCAGCACGGTATCCGGTGTGGGTGTGAGCGGTGAGATCGACAGCCCCACTATCGGACAGTTCGAGAGCATGGAGCAGGAGATCCAGTTCAACACCCTGTATAGCTCCGCCATGGACATGCTCTCTCCCCTGTCCACGGTGAACCTGACCTTCCGGGCAGCCCAGCAGGTGTACGATAAGACCGGAGGCTACAACTTCAAGGGCCTGCGCGTGGTGGAGATGGGCCGGGTGAAGAAATTCAATCCCGGCAAGATCGAGAAGGGCGAGGCTATGGAGGCCACCGTCACGCTGGAGCTGACCGCCATTAAGGTGGAGGTGGACGGCGCGGTGCTGCTGGAGGTAGACAAGCTCAACGGCGTCTACAAGGTCAATGGCGTGGACATGCTGGCGGGCGTGAACGAGCTGATCTGACCAAGAACAAAGACGCACGGCCCACCCGCCGAACAGCGGGCGGGCCGTGCTTTTGCTAACAACCGAGATATTTCAAGAAAAGAAAGGAGCTTATCACCATGGCGGACGAGACCAAGACCACACAGAAAGAGAGCGCGCAGGAGAACACGGAGAAGATCATCGTCAAGCTGGATCGACCCTATGTGTTTGAGGAGACGGAATACCAGGAGATCGACCTGACGGGTCTCCGCAGGATGACCATTCAGGACGCCATCGACGCCCAGCGGCAGCTGTTTGGCGAGCAGGAGGTGGCCGCGGCGGTGCTGTGCGAGACCACCACGGCATTTGCCAGAACCATTGTCACAAAGGCCACGGGGTTGCCGGTGGAGTTTTTCAAGCTCATGCCCCGGGGCGTGATGAAGCGGGTATCCGCTGCTGTGCGGGGATTCCTGAATGTGGACGGCAAGACAGAACACCATGTGATGCAGCTGGAGAAGCCGCAGGACTACAAGGGTAAGGTGTACCAGGAGATCGACCTGAACGGAATCGCGGATCTGAACAGCCTAAACGAGAGCGAGGCGGAGAACCGCATGGCCAGGGAGGGCTTTGTGGTGACGGAGAACAGCACCAACTACCTGTACGCCTGCGTGATCGCCTCCATGGCAACGGGTATCCCGGAGGACTTCTTCACAGGGCTGCCCATGTGCGAGTTGCTGAAGCTGAAGAATGCGGTGAACGACGGGGATTTTTTCGGGTAAAGGGCGGGGCCAAGGCACTGCGGAAGGCGGCTATCCGGTTGAGCCAGGCGACGATGACGAGTGTGGAGTTTTATTTGAAGCTGCCCGTCCGGGCGTTTATCGAGCTGAATAACGAGGTGGCGGAGGAATGGCGAAAAATAAAACATTAGAGCTTAGCATCAAAATCGCCGGTCAGATGGACAAGAGCCTGACGGCGGCGCTGACAGGGGCGCAGAACCAGATCAGCGGGTTCTCCAAGACACTGGGCGCGATGGGAACGGCGGGACTTGCCGCCATGAGCGCCCTGGCCGCGGGGAGCGTGGCAGCCATCGCCAGCTGCACAAAGGAAGCAGCAAAATTTGAAAACTACATGGCGGACGTGGTTAAGGTCGTAGACGGAATGGCGGACGAGACCGGGAAGGTAAGCGACAAGCTGGCCAGCAACGGGAAGACCTACGCCGAAAACTACGAGACTATGGTGGAGAGCCTGAAGGATCTTAGCACACAGATTCCGTACACCTTCGAGGACCTTACGAGGCTGGCGGCAGCGGCCGGGCAGTCTGGAAAGAGCTTTGAAGACCTGACCCAGACTGACTTCCTAAAGGACGTGGCCATGTGGGGAACAGCCATGGATATTTCCGCAGACCAGGCGGGCAACTGGGCCGCAAAGTGGGAGCAGTCGTTCAACATGAACCACGACCAGATCATGGAGATCGCGGATGTGATCAACTATCTGGGAAACAACTATGCAACCACGGCAGCGGAAATTGCGGAGAGCGTGAACGACGCCGCATCCATGGGCCAGATCTCGGGCGTGGACCCGAAGGCAACGGCGGCCATAGCGGCCAGCATGCAAGCTATGGGCGTGAGTGCGGACGTGACGGGAACCACAATCAAGCGCATCTACACCAACATAAACAAGGGAAGTATGGCTACCGCAAACCAGGAAGCGGCCTTTGAAAGGCTTGGCATGACGGCAGAGGGTGTGGCGGCTGCCATGCAGACGGATGGAACGGGAACGCTGCTGGAGATATTCGAGGCCATCGGAAACCTGCCAGGAGAAGAGAAGCTGTCAACTCTAAACGCTCTATTTGGACAGTGGGCTATCGAGGGCGGAGCCAAGGTAACACAGAACCTGGACTTACTGAAAGAGATGCTGGCAGCGGTAAACGATCCGAGCGCATGGACCGGAAGCATGGAAAAGGAGTTCATCATCAAGGCCACAACACCGGAGGCAATCGACACCATGCTGGCCAGCGCGAAATCGGCACTGAAGGCGGACCTGGGAGAGGCCTTCCTGCCGGCGTATAAGGCCTTCGGGACCTCCATGATCGACTTCATCCGAAACATCCGGGCAAACATGCCGCAGCTGGAGCAGCTGTCCGGAACGCTGGGAGAACTGGCGAGCAAAGGCGTAGAGCGGCTGGGGCAGGCCATGAACAATGCGCTGCCATACATCCAGAAGGGGCTGGACTACCTGGTAAACAACGGGGACCAGGTAGTGAAGATCATAGGTGGAATGGCAGCGGCCTTCGCAGGAATGGAGTTCGCGCCGGCGGCGGAAGGACTGCTGCGGGGCACGGGCGGGCTGCTGTTCGGCAGCGGCTCCGGCGGAGGAGGCTCCGGCGGAGGACTGTGGGGCGGCATCAAGAACCTGTTCACCGGCGGAAGAAAGGCTGGGTCGGCGGGAGCAGGCTTCCTTTCCTCTTTCCGGGGCGCGGCAGGGAGCAACGGGTTGAGGGCAACTCTGGGGGCAACGGTCTCCAGCCTGCTGTCCGGAAATGGATTGACGGGAACGACGGGGCTGCTGTCCGCGGCGTCTGGAACGCCGGGGCTGCTGTCGGGCTATGTGGGCGCGGGTAGCGTGATACGAAACGGCCTGGCCAACAGCCGAGCGGGACAGTGGCTGGGCGGCATCGGCTCGGCCGTGGGAAACTTCGGAACCGCAGTGGGAAACACCAGAGCGGGAGGAGCCGTAAGCGGATTTTTCGGGAACATCGGAAACGCGGCGGGAGGATTCTTGAACCAGGCGACGCTGGGGCTTAGGACAAGAGCGGCGGGCCTGGGCGCGGCGGGAATCATTCAGGGCAGCGTGATACAGCAGGGACTGTCCGGCCTACTGGGTAAAGCGAGCGGGCTTGTGGGCGGAATCGCAAGCTCGGGCGCGGGAAAAGCCGTGGGCGCAGGAGCGGGACTGCTGGGGAGCATCTGGGGACCAATCGCGGGCGGCTTCGGGAGCCTGCTTACCGGTGCGCTGCCGGTGGTGGGCGTGATCTCGGCCATCATCGCGGTGGTCAGCATTCTGGGAGACAACCTGGAGGGCATCCGAACCATCGTCGGAAATGTCTTCGGAGAACAGGGACTTGCCGTATTTGACAAGTTTACAAGCACCCTGGCGGGGGTTGGAAATTTCATCAGCGGCCTATTCGTGGACGGAGGCGTGGCAAAGGCGCTGTCCGGGTTCCGGGAAATGCTGTTCGGAGACGGAGGCATCTTTGCCGGAAACGACGCGGCGGCGGGAGCCTTTGACGGAATCGTGATGGTGATCCAGTCCGTTATGGGCGTGGTGGGCCAGCTGGTGAACTTCGCAAATACGACGGTGAAGCCAATCATCGAGAGTATTTTCGCATTCATCACCCAGACGGTGGTGCCTGTCATCCTGCAAACCATCTCGGCGGCGGCCCCGTATATCTCCGGCATCATCAGCGGAATCGGCACGGCGATCATGACCGTGGCGCAGATCATCGGGCAGGCCATTCAGATGGCCATGCCGTTCATCCAGTCCATGGTGACCATACTGCTGAACATCGGGCAAGTGGTAATCCCGGCGGTGCTGGCGGCCATCTCGGTGTTTGCCCAGGGAATCAGCGACGCCATCGCGGGCGTGAAAACCATCTTCGAGGGTATCATCACGTTCATCACCGGCGTGTTCACGGGCAACTGGGAGCAGGCGTGGCTAGGTGTGCGAAATATCTTCACGGGCATATTCGACACACTGGGCGCACTGTTCAAAACCCCAATCAATGCGGTGATCGCGCTGATTAACAAGGCTATTTCCGGTATCAACGGCCTGGGGCTGGACATCCCGGACTGGGTGCCCCTGATCGGCGGGAAGAAGTTTTCCATCAATATCCCGGAGATCCCAATGCTGGCCAAAGGCGGATTCACCAACGGCGTGAGCATCGCGGGCGAGGCAGGAACAGAGGCCGTGATCAGCTTCCAGCGGGCAGTGCGGCAGGACAACCTGCGCACCTGGACCATGGCCGGGCGAATGCTGGGCGTGCGTCCGGTGGAGCTGGAGGACATCCCGGAGCGGAGAGAGAGCGGAGACGGCGGAGGGAGCTTTACCTTCGCACCGCAGGTCATCATCCAGGGGAACGCGGACCGCAGCGTGATCGACGAGGCACTGGCGGAGGCCAAAGCACAGTTTGAGGCCTGGTATCTCCAGATGCAGCGCAAACAGGTCCGAACGGCGTACTAACCAGGACGGGAGGAACCTATGGAAACCTACATCACCAAGAGCGGAGATACCTGGGACACCATCGCCAAGGAAGTGTATGGAAGTGAATACAACGCCGATGCGCTGATGGTAGCAAACCGGGAGCACATTGGAACATACCAGTTTGGGGCCGGGGTGGAGCTGAACACCCCGGCCCTGCCGGAGGAGCGGGACGGCGGACTGCCGCCGTGGAAATACGAGGCGAGCTATGATTAAGACCAGAAGCATAGGACTGTCGGTGGAATACCGGAAGACGGCCTACTCCGCAGCGGCAAAGGCGGCGGCGGAGGAAGGCGGGAGCGCGGCGGAAGCGGAGGGCGCGCAGACCTCCGGGACATCCGGCGGAACTTCGGCTGCGGCGGGAGCCACGGCCGGGGCGGCGGTGACGCTGAACGCCACGGCACTGTATGTGTCCAGCACGGCAACGAGCCGAGCGGGGACAAAAAGCGGGACCTACTACCTGTACGACGGCATTTTGATTCGAGGCAGATACCGGATCACAAACACCCCGTCCAGGGTGGGAAAAACGCCGGTGGGACAGAATGTGACGGGATGGGTGGACGCGGAGGACATCGGACTTTCCGCCGGGAATGCGAGCGAGAGCACGGACACGGGCACGGACACAGACGGGCAGGCCAGCGGAAGCGTGGACGAGGACGCGGGCGCGGGAACCGGAGAGGAGATCGCCGGCCTGGTGGAGAGCCTGACCTATGTGGACAACGCCGCGGACAACAGCGACAGCATCGACATCGCCATCAACGCCCAGGACAGCGGGTGGCTGAACGGATGGATGCCGGACAAGGGAGCGACCCTTTGCCCGCGCATCCTTGGGTATGACTGGGAAAAGACGGGAGACCACAGGACCATCGCCTGCGGATTGTTCGTGCTGGATGACGTGAGCTTTGCGGACGCGCCCAGCACGCTGCAACTGGGTGGCGTGAGCAAGCCGAGCGACAGCGACTTTTCGGAGCTGGAGCGGGAGGCTATCTGGAAAAACACCAGCATCCAGCGGATCGGAGCGACCATCGCGGCCAGGTACGGCCTGGGGTTTTCCTACGATGCAGACGACTACGACATCGAGTGCGACGAGCAGGACGGGACGGACAGCAGCTATTACAACACCCTGTGCAAGAACTACGGTCTGATCCTGAAGGTGTATGCAAAGCGGCTGTGGGTCTACGACCGGGAGAAGTACAAGGCAAAGCCGGCGGTGAAGACCTTCCAGCGCCAGGACATCCGGCCGGGGAGCTTCGGGTGGTCTACCACCCTGTCGGGAACCTTTACCGGGGGCTACTTCAACTACACGGACGCGGACAAGGACATCGACATCGTATGCAGCGTGGGCGGCGGGACACACACAAAGAGCGTGAACCGCAGGGCCACCAGCGTGTACGACGCCAGCCTCCAGCTGGTGGCGGAGCTGAACAACGCCAACCACGGGACAGTGAAGCTGACGTTCGGGACCGACGGAGAATGGAATGTGAGCGCGGGAAACTGCATCGAGATCAAGGGGTACGGGAAGCTGGACGGGAAATACTTTGTGGACAAGGTGACACACAAGGTGAGCAAAAGCGGCCTTACCTCGGATTTTGAGTGCAGCGGTGTGAGCACACCCTTCTATGCCTGGCAGGTAGGCGGAGAGATCGTGGCGCACGAGGACGACACCGAGAGCGGCGAGACCTACGAGAGCAGCTATGAAACCACCAGCCCGGCGGCGGGAGCGGCCAGCGAGGCGGCAGGAGCCACGGCAGGTGCGGCGGTGACCCTGACCAACGCGCCCTTCTATGTGGCCAGCACATCGGAAAGCCCGGCCTGCTACAAAAGCGGGACCTATTACTTCTACGACGGCATCCTGATCCGCGGACGCTACCGCATGACCAATACGGCGGACCGGTGCGGGAAGCTGCCGGTGGGAAAGAACGTGACGGGCTGGGTGCCGGCAAGCTACTGCACAGGGGCCGCACAGGGAGGATAAGACCATGGCGAACGAGAACCGGACCGGGCGGGTCAGCTCCATCGACTACGGAGCGGGCACCTATGAGGTGACCTACTTCGACCGGGGCAGGAGCGTGACCCGGAAGATCAACGCCATGAGCAACGGCGAATACAAAATGCCGGTGGTGGGCCAGATCGTGAGCGTGGCCCACACCAGCAACGGACTGGCCGCGGCCACCACAACGGGGACGGTATGGAACAAGACCAACGCCCCGGCAGAGGGATACCAGGGGCTGTACCGGAAGGAATACGGAAGCAAAAAGGGACAGGCGTATGACCGGTACGACGAAAACACGGGGGTCTACACCCAGTACGTGGACAAGCGGACAGGGAGAACCTGCAACGGCGAGATCTACGACGAGGCGAAGGGACCCATCAGCCTGGTGGGCGGCGGGCAGATCCAGGTGACCAGCGGCGGGGCAAGCGTGAGCCTGAATGCCAAGACGGGCGTGGGCATCGTGGCGGGCACTACGGTGGGGCTGGAGGCCGGGGGCGCTGTGAGCCTGGAGGCCGGGGGCGAGGTAAGCATGAGCGCAGGGGGAAAGTTCTCCCTGGAAGGCCAGGAGGGGCTGGAAATCGAGGTGAGCGGCGGAGAGGCCAAGATCACGCTGAACGGCGCGGTGATTACCGTGAGCGAGGCGGGAGACGTGAGCATCACCAGCCCGACCAAGATCGAGATGACAGCGCCAGAGATCAACGCCACGGCGGGGACGGGGGATGTCACCATCGAAGGCGTGAGCCTGGTGAACCACACCCACAACAGCGGAGCGGTGGGCAAGCCGGACAAGTAAGGGGGGACACGAATGGCAATCGGGAGCTATATGGGAAGGACGTTCACTGTGAGCGACCGGAAGATCTTCACGCCCAGCAACCTGAAGGGACAGAGCGGAAGCGAGTGGGCCACCCACGACCGGACGGGGGCGAAGCCGAGGAGCCAATGGATCTCACCCAAGCTGAAATCGTACACCTTCGACCTGCTGCTGCGGGCACAGGACGGGGCAAGCCCAAGAAGCACGCTGAAGCACTTTCAGGAGTGCGCGGAGAAGGGCGTGGCCGACTACTTCATTGTAGGAAACGCGCCGATCTCCGCATACCCGTTCAAAATCACGGCACTAAGCGACGAGTGGGACGCGGTGCTGCACAGCGGAGCACTGGTGGAGTGCAAGGTGTCTCTGACCATCGAGGAGTATCTGTAAGGGGGAATGACCATGTTGAGCACGGGAGATGCCGTGGTTGAGATCCAGCCGGGAACGGGGGACGAGAGCACGGCACAGGAGGTGCTGCGGAACCTGCAGGTGCTGTATGGCACGGTGGCGGGAGAACAGGCGCTGGACCGGGAGTTTGGCATCGACGGCAGCATCATTGACGGCCCGCAGGAGAATGCACAGGCGCTGCTGGTGGCCGAGTATGTAAGAAAAACGGAACGGTACGAGCCCAGGGCGAAGGTGGCCCGGGTGGAGTGGACGGCGGACAAGGCCGCCGACGGATTGATGATCCCAAAGGTGGTGATCGAGCTTGTCTAACATCAGTGAACTTTCCGGCTGCCCGGAGCTGAACTTCATCGAGAACATGACGCTGCGGGAGACGGAGGAGCAGCTAAAGGCGCTTTATACCAGGTACTACCGGGAAATCACCGGGAAGGAGCCGGAGCTGGGAGAGGCGGACCCGCTGAACCTGCTGATGAAGGCATTTGCGGCCATGGAATACCAGACCATGCAGTATGCCGATACGAAGGGAAGGATGGAACTCCTGAAGACCTCGACCGGTGAGGCCCTGGACGCCCTGGGCGCACTGGTGGGCGTGAACCGGAAGGGGCCGACCAGGGCCACGGCAACGGTGCGCTTTACATTGTCAGAGGCCAGAAGCAGCGTGACGGCCATCCCAGCGGGCACGCGGGTCAAGACGGAGGATGGGAAGTATTTCAACACACTGGGCTACACAGAGATCGGAGCGGGCGACGGCTATGCCGACACTGTGGTGCAGGCGGAGGAGGCCGGAGCCGGAAGCGACGGGCTGCTGCCGGGAAGCATCAAGATCCTGGTGGACCCAATCCCATACATCGCCTCGGCGGTGAACACCACGGAGAGCACGGGCGGGCTGGACACCGAGGACGACGACAGCCTGACGAGGCGGATCTACCTCTCCCCCAGCGTGTATAGCTGTGCAGGGCCGCGGGACGCCTATGAATACTATGCCCGGGAATGGAGGGGGGATGTGGCAGATGTACGGACGGACAGCCCTGAACCAAACCAGGTGGACATCTACTTCGTGATCCAGGACGAGGACGGGCTGCGGCTTCCAAATCCGACGGAGCTGGCGGAAATGAAGGCGTACATGAGCGGCGAGAGCATGCGGCCGCTGTGTGACCAGGTGGACTGCAAGGCACCGGAGGAGGTGGAGTACACCATCGCATTCACCTACTGGATCGGGGCGAGCGACCAGAAGGCCGTGAGCGAGATCCAGAGCCGGGTGTCGGCGGCGGTGGAGGAGTTCCAAACCTGGCAGCGGAAGCTGGGGCGGGACATCAACCCAACGGAGCTGATCGCACAGCTGCGTGCAGCGGGAGCCAAGCGGGTGAAGCTGACGGCCCCGGACGACACAACGGTGGAGAAAAATGAGCTGCCAAAATGCACAGGGGCCACAGCCACCTATGGAGGGCTGGAGGATGATTAAGAGCCTGCTGGACGCGGAAATCCGAGATGGAACGCCGCGCATCCTGGGAGAGCAGCCGTGGGTGAAGGCCCTGTCCCTTGCGGTGCTGGAGCTGCACCGAAGGACCATGGACTACATCGACGGGAGCCAGATCTATACGGCCATAGACACGGTGCGGGAGGAAGTGCTGGACGCGCTGGCAGTGAACTGGAAGATCGACTGGTACGACACGGAGTATGACCTGGAGCAGAAGCGGCGGATCGTGAAGACCGCACTGACCATCCGGCGGACCATGGGAACGGCGGCGGCGGTGAAGGCACAGGCGGACGCCATCTATCCGGGGTCCACGGTGGAGGAGTGGTTCGAGTACGGAAGTACGCCGGGCCACTTCCGGCTGCGGGTCAACATCATGACCGTGGAGGAGCAGGAGAAGTTCGCGGCCATGTCTCTGGCGGAGGTGGAACGACGGCTGGCGGCGGCAAAGCGGTTCAGCTCCCACCTGGAGGAAGTGGAATACTACGACGCGGGAGGCACGGCAACAGCCTGGGGATTTGCGGCCTACACGGGGGCGGAGTTCGTGGAGAGTTGCACCACCATACGGGTCAATCCAAGCCCGGATGACCAGAAGGGAACGGCAACGGCCTGGGCGCTGGCGCGGTGCGTGGGCGGCGTGCTGATCGAATACGGGACAACAGAACAGAAGGAGGAAACGCTATGGGCTGGATCGGAGTGATCACCAACAACGGAAATGAAATGCTGACCAGGTGGGTGGAGGGAAAGACCCTGACCGTCACCAGGGCGGCAGCCGGACAGGGGCGGGTGGAACAGACCGCCATGCTGGCACAGTCGGGCCTGGTGAACGAGAAACAGAGCGCGAGCATCCTGTCCAACACGCCGGTGGAAAAGGGGCAGCGGCTGAAGCTCCAGGTGACAGCACAGACTGGAGCGGGGTACAGCCTGAACCAGTTCGGCGTGTGGGCCATGCTGGAGGACGAGGACGAGAAGATGATCGCCCTCTTCCAGACGGACACGGACATCGGCGTGGAGATCCCCAGCAAGGACGTGATGCCGGACTTTGCCTACACCTTCTACGGGCTGCTGGCCTTCTCCAACCAGGGGACGCTGACGGTGAACATCGACGCGGCGGCGGTGGTGACGGAGGAAACCATGGAGCAGGCCATCGCCGGAGCCATGGAGGAGCACAACGGGGACGAGAATGCCCACAAGGCACTGTTTGACAGGAAGGCGGACCTTAGCGAGAGCGGGAAGATGGGCGTGGACCAGCTGCCGGTGAACGAGGCCGGGGGCGTGGCCGGCCTTGACGGAGACGGGAAGGTGCCGCTGGAGCAGCTGCCGGTAGGCACGCCCTATGGCCTGGCGGAGCTGGACGAGGCTGGAAAGGTACTTAGCAGCCAGCTTCCCAGCTACGTAGACGATGTGGTGGAAGGATACTACCACGAGGGGAAATTTTATTCCGACCAGGCCTACCAGCAGAAGATCACCCCGGAGAGCGGGAAGATCTATGTGGACGCGGAGAGCAACATCACCTACCGCTGGAGCGGGTCGGCGTATGTGGCCATCGGCTCGGACCTGGCCCTGGGCGAGACGGCCAGCACGGCATACCGGGGCGACCGGGGCAAGGAGGCCTACGACCACAGCCAGATCAAAAGCGGGAATCCGCACGGCACAAAGGCCTACGACATCGGATACACGGACAATAAGGGCCTTGGCTCCACCAACCTCCAGGGGGCTATGGACGCGGCGGCACAGAAGGCGATCGACGCCCAGAAATCGGCAGACGCGGCGCTGGAGGCCATTACCAAGATCGCGCACACCATCGACGCGGTGCCCAGCCAGAACGGGACGCTGACATATACGGGACAGCAGCAGTCCCCCAGCTGGAACGGGTATAACCCGGAGACCATGGAGCTGGGAGGCGTGACCACGGGGACGGACGCAGGAACGTACTACGCCACCTTCACCCCGAAGGAGGGGTACACCTGGGGCGACGAAACGACGGAAGCAAAGAGCGTGGCCTGGAGCATTGGAAAGGCAACCGTCGCAACGGTGCCCAGCCAGAGCGGGAGCCTGACCTATACGGGCAGCTCCCAGTCCCCCACATGGGCGAACTATGATGAAGACAAGCTGACCATGGGCGGGACCACCAGCGGAACGGATGCGGGGAGCTACAACGCCACCTTCACCCCGAAGGCAAACTACCAGTGGCAGGACGGGACGGACACGGCCAAGACGGCGGCCTGGAGCATTGGAAAGGCCACCATCGCCACGGTGCCCAGCCAGAGCGGAAGCCTGACCTATACGGGCGGTGCGCAGTCCCCCACATGGGCCAATTATGACAGCGGAAAGCTGACCCTGGGCGGGACCACCAGCGGGACAAACGCGGGGAGCTACAACGCCACCTTCACCCCGAAGGCCAACTACCAGTGGGAAGGCGGAAGCACGGCGGCCAAGACGGCGCAGTGGACCATCGGGAAGGCGGCGGGGAGCCTGTCCCTCTCCCCCACGAGTATGACGCTGGACGGAAGCGCCAAAACCAAGACCATCACGGTGACGAGAGCGGGAACGGGAGCCATCACGGCCAGCGCAAGCCCTGGCGGGATCGTGAACGTGAGCGTGAGCGGAAACATTGTGACAGTGACTGGAGTGGCAGACGGTTCGGCCACGGTGACGGTGCACGTGGCGGCGGACAGCAACTACAACGCGCCGGCAGATAAGACATGCAGCGTGACGGTAAGCATTCCTCACATCTACGGCGTGGAGTGGGACGGAACCAGCACCACCGTATGGAGCCGGACGGACGAGGCGGCGGGATTCGCCAACCCAACGCCATACCGAGCGGGGGCAGGCAGCTACGGAAGCCCATTTGATACCCTGCAGCCATGGGCAGGGATGACACGGGTGACGGACAGTGCGGCGGGTGAGCTGGTAAAGATCCCGAAGTTCTGGTTCAAGTGGACCAAGACAGGGAACCGGCTGAAGCTCCAGATCGCGGACAAGAAGACACCGGGCTTCTACGTCTCCCCTGCCCACGCGGACCGCGGAGACGGAAAGGGCGAGCGGGATGTGGTCTACATAGGCCGATACCACTGCCATACCAGCAACTACAAGAGCCAGACCGGAGGCCTGCCCAAGGCGAACATCACCAGGAGCGCGGCCAGGAGCGGCATCCACGCCCTGGGGAGTACCATCTGGCAGAGCGACATGGTGATGCGGCAGACCATCTGGATGCTCTATCTGGTTGAGTTTGGAGACTGGAACAGCCAGAAAACCATCGGCAAGGGCTGTGGCAACAACAGCGGCACGCAGAACATGGGATATACGGACAGCATGCCCTACCACACGGGCACCACGCAGTCGAGCCGGGACACCTATGGTCTGGGCACCCAGTACCGGAATATCGAGGGCCTGTGGGATAACGTGTACGACTGGGGCGACGGATGCTACTACAACGGGAATGGCCTGAACATTATCATGAACCCAAACAACTTCAGCGACAGCTCCGGCGGGACCGCCGTGGGCGTGCCGTCGAGCGGATGGCCCAGCGCGTTTGCGGTGGCGAATAAAAGCGGGCTGGAGTGGTGCATATACCCCACGGCGACAGGAGGCAGCGAGACCACGTACTCGTCGGATTACTGGTACTTCGTCGCTTCTTACCCGTGCCTGCACTTCGGCGGGGACTATTACCAGGACGGGTACCGCGGGCTGTTTTGCGTGAGCTACGACACCGCGTCGGGCTCGGGCGTGTACATCGGCTGCCGCCTCCAAAAACTCCCCTGATGGGGGAGGGGGTGCAGGGGGACGGGGGCCGCAGCCCCCTCCCCTTGCATATCCACGGCCCGCAGGCCGACATAGCATAGGAACCAACAACGGGTTTTCTGCCGCAAATGCGGCGTGAAAATACAGGGGATGACCGCGCACGCAGTCGGTGCTTCGTTTCGGGGCTCGTCGGATAACTGGAACTTCAACGCTTCCAACCCGTGCCTGCACTTCGGCGGGAACTATAACCAGAACGGGAACCACGGGCTGTTTTACGTGAACTACAACACCGCGTCGAACTCGAACGCGAACATCGGCTGCCGCGTCCTTTTAGGACTGGCTACCCACCTCCATAACCGGCAAGCAAATACCCATGCCGGGGCGCGGACACCCTCGGCACCCCTTGGTGCAGATGAGCCATCAGGACACGGTTTAGTACCCTCCCGCAACCGGCGGGAGCGGGGGAAAGGCCGTGAGGCTAAAAGGAGGAACGATCCTGGAACATGAAGCGAGCAAACCACCTGTACGAAAAACTGATCTCGGAGGAGAACCTGCGGCGGGCGATCATGACCGTGAACGAATCCCACCGGTGGCACCCGCACCACAAGCCGAACAAGACGGTGCGCCGGGTGGAGGCGGACGTGGACGGGCATGCGAAGCTGCTGCGGGAGATCATCCAAAGCGGGTATGACGCGGCAAAGCCGAGGCTGGCCAGGCGCTGGGACAAGAGCGCCGGGAAGTGGAGGGACATCGCGGAGCCGCGGCTATGGCCGGACCAGTATGTGCATCATGCAGTGATCCAGGTGCTGGAGCCAGTGATGATGCGGGGCATGGACCCATTCTGCTGCGGGAGCATCAAGGGCCGGGGCATCCACTACGGCATGAAAGCCATTAAGAAGTGGATGCGGACGGACAAGAAGGGGACCAAGTACGCACAGGAGCTGGACATCCACCACTTCTACGACAGTCTGACGGTGGAAACGGTGATGGGACAGCTGCGGCGGATGGTGAAGGACCGGCGGATGCTGGAGGTGTGCCAACGGCTGATGAAGCACGGGGTGCTGATCGGGGCGTACTTCTCCCAGTGGTTCGCCAACACGGTATTGCAGCCGCTGGACCGGATGATCCGGGAAAGCGGACTGTGCGACCACTATATGCGGTACATGGACAACTTCACCATATTTGGGCGGAACAAGCGGAAACTGCGGAAGCTGCGTGGGATGATCGAAGCGTGGCTGGAGCGCCGGGGACTGAAGCTGAACGGAAAGTGGCAGCTCTATCCGACGGCCAAACGGACGGTGGCGGCGCTGGGATACCGGTTCGGGCGGGGCTTCAACCTGCTGCGCAAGCGGAACCTGGTGCGGCTGAAGCTGTCCTTGTCGGCGTGCCGCCGGGTCATGAAGAACCACCGGAAGATCCGCGCCGGGCTGGCACAAGGGCTGCTTAGCCGGCTGGGGCAGATGAAGCACTGCAACCATGTGCACTTCTTTAAGAAGTATGTGGAAAAAGGATTGCAGCGGAAGCTGAAAAACGTGATAAGGGAGCAGACAAGAAAGGAGCTGGCGAGATGGAATATGTGTATGGAACAGCAGTCATTGACGGCGTGACGCGGGAGAACCTGAAGGTCATCGGAGGGCCGCCGCTTGCGGAGGGTGAATACTTCACCACCGTGCGGGAGTATGAGGACAGCACCATCACAGACCGATGCCGCATCGAGAAGATGTACGACAGTGCCGAGGGAGCGGACGGAACGGAGTATGCGTTTTACATCATCGCGGAGCACTACCGGTATATCGACCGGACCAAGACGCTGAACAGCACCAAGGAGGCGACGGAGATCGCCTTCGTGGTCATGGCGGAGGCGGGGAGCATTGATGCGGCGACTGCCGGGGAGTACAAAGAGATGTTCCCGGAGTGGCAGCCGGATGTGAACTACACCGTGGGCCAGTATCGGAGATTCGGGGACAAGCTCTACCGCTGTGTCCAGGCGCACACCTCGCAGGCGGGATGGGAGCCGGATAAGGCAGCGAGCCTGTGGGCCGTTGCGGCCGACCCGGAGGAGGAATGGCCGGCGTGGAGCCAGCCGCTGGGAGCACATGACGCCTATGCCCTGGGGGCGAAGGTGAGCCACAACGAGAGACACTGGGTGAGCGATGTGGACAACAATGTGTGGGAGCCAGGCGTCGCCAACTGGACGGAGGTAGTTGCGGAGGTGAGCGAGTGAGCCATTTACAAATCATCGCGGAGCTGGAGGCGGTAGCGGAGACCCAGGCACGAGTGATCCGGGTGCTTGCCACACGGCTCGCGGAGCTGGGGGACGTAGAGACCGGAAGGGATGAAATCGCGGAGGCCGACAAGGCATACCAAAAGGCCATAGGCGGGGGCGAATGGCCGGACTGGCCTGCTGTGGGAGAGAACCGAGGAGAGGGGGAAAACTCCAACGATATGGAGTAAGTATGAGCATTCTGGAACTTTTGGGCTGCGGGGCCGGGGGCCTCCTGACCCTGACGGCCCTGATTCAAATTGCCCCAATCAAAGTCAACCCGTGGACCGCCATCGCCAAAGCGGTGGGCCGGGCCATAAACGCAGACGTGCTCAACGAGCTGGACACCGTGAAGAAGGATCTCGCCGATCACATCCGTATGGACGGGGAACGGAACGCAGACGAGCACCGTGCCCGTATCCTGCGGTTCAACAACGAGCTGCTGCGTGACATCCCGCACACGAAGGAAGAGTTCATTGATGTCCTGGCTGACATTGACTTCTATGAACGGTACTGTGAGGACCACAAGGACTACAAAAACAACAGGGCCGTTCATGCCATCGCCAATATCAGCCGGGTCTATGATGAACGGCTCCAGAAACATGACTTCATGAGTTCGTCATCGAACGAGCGTGACGGAGAAGATGAAGCTAGAAATCGAAAGGAGAATGAACCATGAACGCTGACCAGATCGTGAACCTTGTAGTCGCTGTTCTCACTGGCTTGGCCGCCTGCATCCCGCTGGCGGTCAAGCTGGTCCAGTATGTCCAGAAGGCCACCCAGGAAAAGAACTGGGGTGCCCTGCTTGGGCTGGTGGTTGACCTCATGGAAGAGGCCGAGGTCAAGTTTGCGGACGGTGCAACCCGGAAGGAATGGGTTATGGCGATGGTACAGACCAGCGCCGAGTACATCAATTATCCCCTGGATACCGAGGCACTGTCCGAGCTGATTGACGCACTGTGCGATATGACAAAGATTGTGAACCCTCCGACTGTTGAGGAATCTACGGAGGAAATCGCGACGAGCTCGGATGAAGAAACTTCTGGCTCCGGGAAGTCTGAGGAAGGTGACAAAGAATGAGTAATATCATCCCTGAAAACGGATACCTGGTCTATGCGGACACCCATGAGCGGGTAGTTTTCTATGAGTGCGACCCGTCCAAGAATACCGAGTGCCCCAAGACCATGTGCCGGGCCGAGCAGAATGAAGATGAGGGCTCCTTCGGATTCTGCGCAAAAACCACAGAGCCGAGGTTCCGCAAGGAGGGCGGTCGATCCTGGTATGCTGTGCAGAAGGTCCCGGAGGACGGGGAGCCATATTGGGGGCGGGAATACATCGAGGAGGCGTGACTATGACGGTTCAGGAATGTATCGCCTATGTGGAGAACCACATGGAGGTCCGCTACGCAACCCAGAACGGAGCGTACAGAGCCGGCAGGACCATCTCCGACCACCAGGGCTGTGTGAACCACTCCGTCGGCTGCGCACAGCCAAAAGCGGATGTCTTCTTCAACTCCATGAACAAGACAAGCGCACAGTGGGGTGTGAACGCAATCCTCGGGGACTTCCATACCGGAGAGGGACGCATCCTGGTGACGCTGGACCTGAAGGCACGGCCATGGGGCTGTGGGTCTGGAAGCAAAGGCTCGTGGAACAACACCAAAATTCAGTGGGAGGTCTGCGAACCCGCTGGACACACCTACGCCGGCGGCACCATGATAGCCTACGATGTGGAGAAGAACAAGGGATACTTCGACCGTATGTGGAAGATGCTGGTGGCGTGGAATGTGTACTGCGCCGTTAAGCTGGGCTACCAGGTGTCCGGCATCAGCGACCATGCGGAGTCCTACCGGGCGGGCTATGGCTCCAATCACAGCGACATGGGACAGTGGCTCCCAAAGCACGGCAAGAGCATGGACGCCCTCCGGGCAGAAGTGCGGGCAATCTTAGAAAACGAGGAGGACGAAGAAGACATGGATCAGAACAAGTTCAACGAAATGTTCAAGACCGCCATGACGGACTACCGCAAGGGGCTCCAGGACAATGACTGCGGCGACTGGAGCAAGGGGGCCCGGGAGTGGGCTACCAGCGTGGGCCTGTTCGCTGGAAACGGGACTACGGTGGACGGCCAGCCCAACATGATGTGGCAGGACTTCCTCACCCGCGAGCAGGCCGCCCAGCTCTTCTATCGTTTCGCAAAGGAACACGGGATCGCGTGATGGAAGGCGGAAAGCGCATCGCCGGAAACAGCAAGAAAGGAAAGCCGGATATGTCCCAGTTCTCGAAATGGATAGTTGCGGACATACGGCCGCTTCTGTGGTTTGTAACGGTCGGCGGATTCGCCCTGGCCTTCTACTGTGTTAGGGTGGGATACACCGGGGCGCTTCCGTGGATCGGCGGCATGGTTGGACTGCCGTGGGCTGCCAATGGCGTGGTATGCAGCTTCTACCTGAATCTGTGCAAGTCGGACCACAAGGAAGGCGGCATTACATACGAGGCGGCCAAGGCTGCAAACTTCAATGTGACACAGGAGCCGGAAGGATCTATTGACAGCCCGGCGATATGATAATCCCCCCCTCGCAGGGTTTACACCCTGCGAGGGGGGATTTTTTGTTTCCGGAAAAGAAATCCAGCTTGCGGAATATGCGAAAGTTGATTATCATAAAGTTGAATAATGCGACAAAATAAGACGGCGAGGGCGGAGCGAAGATGCGCGCCGGAGCCGGAAGAGAGGAGAAATGACCGTGAAGAAGCCGAAGGAAAGGGCATTTAAGCACCTGACCAGGAACGACCGGCTGCGCATTGAGAAGTGGTTGCGGAAGGGATGGAGGCCAAAACAAATTGCCGACAAGTTGCGCGTCCACCAATCCACGATCTACCGGGAGCTGAAACGGGGAGCCTACGAACGGCTGAACGGAGACACATGGGAAATGGAAACGGCGTACAGCCCGGACATCGCGGAAGAAAAGTATCAAGCCCAGCTGCGGGAGAAGGGGCCGGACCTTAAAATCGGAAAAGACCATGAGCTGGCGGAATACATCGAGCGGACTATTTTGGAGCGGGACTGTTCCCCTGCTGCGGTACTGGGGTACGCGATGATGGAGGGCAAGAAGTTCAAGACCACGGTATCGGTGCAGACTATCTATAAATATATCAAAATGGGACTGTTCCTCCATATCACGCAGGTGGACTTGCCCCGCCGAGGGAAGCACAAGCACAGTTACAAAAAAGTTAAGGTGAAGAAGAACCAGGCCAGGGCAAGCGCCGGGGAAAGCATTGAGCGCAGGGATGACGAGGTGGTGGAGCGCAAGGTGTTCGGGCACTGGGAGATGGACACCGTTTACAGCAAGAAGAACACAACCTCAAAGGCGCTGCTGGTACTGACGGAACGGAAGACCCGGAAGGAGATCATCGTCCTAATCCCGAACAGAAAGACAGAAACAATCGTTCGGGCGCTGGACGCCCTGGAGCGGAAGTATGGGGCGGTGAACTTCAGGAAGATCTTCAAGAGCATCACCGTGGACAACGGATCGGAGTTCTCGGCGGCGGAGGAGATGGAGCGGAGCGTCATCAATAAGACTATACCGAGGACGAAGGTGTACTTCTGCCACCCGTATTCCTCCTGGGAGCGAGGAAGCAACGAGAACAACAACATTATGATTCGGAGAAAGCACCCAAAGGGCACTGACTTCTCGAAGGTGAGCGCGGCACAGATCAAGGCAACGGAGGACTGGATAAACAACTATCCGCGGAAGATACTGGGGTACACAAGCAGCGAGGCAGTTTTTAGAGAGTGCCTGCGGGAATTGGGGATCGTAGCGTAAAAGCAGGAGAGGAGGAAGAGCCGAAAAAATACTGGAAGTGGATAGGAAATGAAGGAGGCCAGCGATCAAGTGGGATCGGTGGCCTGGTTGGCGTGCGGTAAAAATAGACAAAATGAAACGGGAAAAACTGTTGCTTCTGCCTATTGAAATTTCGAGGGACATTCTGTTACAAAAATTTCATTGCTTTTTCCGGTGTGATTGAGTATAAT